>Ga0307517_10000070_pt1 | contig 138784 bp, 100 predicted proteins | sample 23_EM_MG_FD_194515 | JGI IMG/M metagenome (GOLD analysis project Ga0307517, IMG submission 194515) | Populus trichocarpa ectomycorrhiza microbial communities from riparian zone in the Pacific Northwest, United States - 23_EM | ecosystem: Host-associated > Plants > Roots > Unclassified... | reverse complement strand
CCAATCTGGGTGGGTTGGCTGTGCCCCCCCCCCCCCCCCCCACTGGCCTATTGGAGCCCCCGGACTGCGGAAAAGACTGGTGCTGGAGATTAACACGACAGACACCAAGCCCTAGCTGCCCAATTTCTTCTTAGTCTACTACTACCCACAGATTCCCAAAGTGGGAAACCCACTTTCTCTATGCAGGAAATCCAACAAAGCCGAATTTCAGACTGTGCACCACAGCCACCACAAGACAGTGAAATGTGCTAAACATAGGAAGAGGAATATAAGAGATGGAACGAATATATGGAACATAGACTTGTTTTAACAACAACTGAGAACTCCCAGTTTTTCCCACTAGCCCCTAGTCAGCAGACTCCCGTTCCACTGAAATAATACTCCCCGCAATATATCTCCTACACCTACCACTCTATCTACTCAAGGCCAACAGGCAAGCTAAATATCACAGCATAAGAAAAGCTGGAAATAGAACCATCTTATTCCGCAACAGCTACCTGGTCAGCGGACCACCCTCCTATCCTAATACCATTCTCTGTTATCTTCCCTGCCAGCAGGCCACCTTCAAATCAAAATGGATCTCTCTCTTCTACACCATGCTCTATGATTCCCAGATACTGTAGCAGTTCTCTGGTCAGCAGACCACCCGGCTCCCCCAATCGCTCTTCCTATCATCCCTTTGGCCAGCAGGCTACCCCACTATCCCAATATCATTTCCTATTATCTTCCCCGCACGCAGGCTACACTCAAATCAAAATGGAACTCTCTATCCTATACCATGCTCTCTGATACCCTGATACTATAGCAGTTCTCTGGTCAGCAGACCACCCTCCTCCCGCAATCCCTCTTCCTGTTATCCCTTCCGCCATCAGGCCACAATTCGACCATTCAAGTTGAACTCTTTGCTACAAACCATATAATTATATACTGTCATCTCGCAATAGGTCCCTAGTCAGCAGACTACCTACGTACTCCAATAGAACTCTCTATTACTACTCCTCCCGCCAGCAGGCTACCCCTTTATCGCAATTACAACTTTTAACTAATACAATATAACAAGATACCCCAATCCTCCAAGCACCCGCAGCAACTGGACAGGAAAAAGGAGGCATCCACATGTCAAAGCCATTTCAACCTTGCCATCCCCTGACCTTCCAGACACACCATTTCTCAAATATCCTTCCCAATATAGGCCCCGGGAGGCACGCAGAAAGGGACCTTTCAGATTGTGCGAAACAGCTTGTGTTTAAGCCGGTAGACGACTATAACAGCCACATATCAACTAAAATCCTCTTGAAAGCACAGGATATAGTGGGCCTCGATAGAGATTGATTTGCTGGAGATGAACACCGGCAATCGCAACCTGGTAGACTTTACAGTGAGTACTGTAACACCATACTATTGGGCAGCTTACAATAGATGCGAGAGAGTGGTAAAATCCTACTCGGATGAGAAGACAGCAACCCCAACAAACCAGATAATTACGGCCCGACAAAGCAATGGCAGGCTGCTAGCAATGTTCCAGAGGGAATCAGAATAGGATCCGATATCACCTCTCTGTGGGGACAGCTTGCAAGGGGTACTCAGGAGTGGTAAAAATACTACTTGGACGAGACGACGTCAACCCTAACAAACAGGTTTACTTTGGCCTAAGACCACCCCGGTGGGCTGTCGATGCCGAGCATGAAAGAAATACAACCAGAAGAGCATATCCCGAGATCCCATAATTCTGAGCACGACACCACCGCCGAGGCACAAAGTTTTTCATCACCCAATTACCCAAATTTGCTGAGCTACCTTTACTTCACCACTCGCTCCCACTACCAGCTGTGCCCATATGCAGTTCGAGCTCCTAAAAACAGACGGAGGAAGAGTATGCAGGCGTGGTGGTTGGGGACCCATCGCTAAGAACTTCCAACCGGAGTAACGAAACTGCGATTTGCAATTGACGCCCCCCGCTCACTACTGGAACTACCATTTCGCATTGGAAAACACTTCCAGGGATTGAATACAAGTCACAGGCCAGAAGGGCCAATAGCCTGCCTAGAATTGGGGAGTCGTTGGTCACCGAACGGCAGGCTCTTAGGCTGGCTCTACTGCGACCTGCCTCAAATTGGGATAAATCGGTGCCAACGATCTCAAGCGACAAGGGCAGCGGCATCTCTCCCAACGCCTCCGACAGTGGAAACATGGAAGAAGGTTGATTGATGGAATAGGATCACTTAGATGGTTTCGGTTTTCTCCTATGTAGTCATCAGATTTTCATTCTCTTATATTGGTTGTTATCTCAATGTATTTCTTTGGCTTTGAAGAATTGGTGATGATTGCTAGCTGCTAAGGAAGCAAATACCTTGAACCAATCCCATGGAATTCTACACGCACTTAGACCATATTGGGCTACGGCGGTATGGTATTATGGAGTGTAGTAAAAGCAGCTGATCAGAATAATACTATACAGTGAAACCTCCGATATTTCCCACCTCCAAATTTCCAACCCTCTAATAATCCCAGTGTTTGCAGAGTCACGACATTTGAGGTATGGGAAACCCCTCTGAAAATTCTAGTCCTCTTATAGTTTCCGGTTCCAGGATATTCCATGGACCTTAATTCCAGCAAACACCTATCAGAGAAAAGTTAGCCGGAGAATTTAGCTTGAAAAAAACAAAAGTGCAAGGGAAAAAAAAAGAGGGGTAAGGGAGAGGAGAAATAAAAAAACAATCCCCATTTGCGTGAAAGCCTGAAGGGGTTTCCAGTTGTATTTCTGTTCAGAAAAACTATGATAGTCGGAGTGAGGATCACCACCGCCCAACTCTCTGAGGAATATCAACGAGTACTCAAAGGCTCTAGGAATCCACCGTGAAAAGGAGTCTCCCATTATACTTCACAGTGGAAAATAGTCTTTATGTTGGAAACTGTGGTCACAGTTGTGCTCTCATTTTCTCTGTTGCTGTGGTTACGAGTGATGCCTTGTGACCAATTGCGTCACCCCCTGTCCCCTCTCAATATCTACGCCCCTCTTCTCCCTCCCTCCTCTCTTCTTTCCTTTCTCTCTCTTCTCTTCTTCTCGTTGTTCAACTAGTAATACAAGTTGTTCGCTTACTCTGGAGACCGCTCTCCTTCTGAACTCATGATACCGCTCGCTTCCACTCCTTCACTCCCGATACCTCTCAACACTTTAGTTAGGTCTGCCTTTGCCGCACTCTCTTATTTGAATTTATATTTTCTACTCAGCTCTTTGTAGCTTGCATCATATCCTAGTTCTATGCAAAATTTCCTTCTCTCTGTGACATCATTTTATATCACTCGATTTAAGGGGTCAGGGGCTGTATCTGGCGGCCTTCCTGTGCCAAGACCCCTCTCCTCTTTCTACCCCCCTCTTATTTCCAGCCTCGTGCTACTCCTACCTGCTGGAATGATCGGAGGTTTCACTGTAGCACTGGTCCAGTGCAGATCACTTCCTTGTCTAGGTAGAATTTAAGATCCGAAAAAACAACCCGACATCTCTCGTTTTTTTCGCCTTTCAGAAGAACTGAAATGTCTTTTCCCTCCCCTTTCCAGAGATGGAATTGTTGGATTACCGGTGCTGTATCTAGCGCATTATTCAATATTCCGCGGTTCGCAGCTATGCAAATCGAATACTGTGGTTAGTACTCAACAATTACGATCCATCCACCCAAATATCTCAAGTAACTTAGTGGGAGGGGGGAGTATAACACTTTTTGTCAAACTTCGAATGAGGTGGTGGGACGCAGATAACAAAACTCTCCTGTTTACCGGGGCTAAAGCCATTGCATAAATTTGCCTAACAGACATCCAATACACCTAGCCAGTATTCATCCGCAAACCATCCAACTCCAGTCCCCCTGCAAAGAAATATAACCTCCGCAGTCAAAACCTAGAAAAACCGGCTCAAACATGCCATAAGTCAAGAAAATCCCAACCAACATTCCAAAACCTCTCAACAGAGTGAGTTCCATTTTAACTTCGTAATCCCGAACCTAACGCCATAGATACAAGTATGGCAACAGTAAAATCATGATTGGTCTTTCTGAAACCTGGCCCAAACTTTCATATCACCTCACGACCCCGCCCTCCTGATGCGTGACCTACCGCTCCGGTTCCCATAATCCCTCTAACCCCTCCCAAGTGTCGTTTCCTTAGCCTGAACGGTCTTTGGCTACTAGAATGTTTAGATCCTGACTGAGGTTTCGATTTCCTCCGGCACTGGGGTTGAACCTAATATTAGGATTTCCTCCGGTTCTAAGTTTCCATCCAACATTAGGATTCTGATTAGGGTTCGGGCTAGTATTGGAATCCCGGTTATGATTCGGGACGGCGTTGGGATTCTGATTTGGATTCGAGTTAACATTAGGATTCCGGTTAGGATTCGAATCAGGATTAGGATTCTAGTTAGAGTTCGAACTAGCGTTATTCTAGTCAGAATTCGAGGCGGCATTGGAGTTCCAGTTAGGATCCGGGCCAGCACTAAGACTCTGGTTAAAATTCGGACTATTGTTAAGATTCTGTCCACTGTTAGGATTCTAGCCTGAACCCGTCTTTCGCCGGGTGTTAGGATTTCCGGTCGGATAGGTAGTGGTGCCACTCCAGCCCCCGCTGCACCCCCTCCCACGGGCGTTTTGCCCAGGATTCCGGAAGGCACCCCACGGTGCTGTCGAATGGTCTGGGGACTATGATCTGAACTAGCTCTTCCCGCAGGGTAGATTTGTGAGCGCGCATCTATTTTCCTGGGTGCATCCGGAATGGAGGCGGGGGTTTCGCGCTTTAGGGTGCGTCCTACCCATTCATTTGTTCCTAAAGCCAATTGAACACTATTTCCGTGGTGAGGGCTTGGGGTTGGTGGACCGCTTGTGGGAGGTCTAAGATTCGGGAACCAGTTCTCATTAGCAACATTATTTATGGATAGGTTGAATTTGGTATTTGGGGTGCTACTTTGGGGACATGTTTGGGGAACACTGTGGATTCGTCTTTTCTTCAGCATCTTGAGCCCATTGGAATGAGTCGCCTGATAATTGTGAGATATCTGCCGTCAATCCCAATTTCATGGACCCCTTCTGGATCAGTGCGCTCCCAGTAGGGGCGACATCTGTTAGTGTCGTTATAGTTGTGTTAATGGTAGATTTCGAGGCGGCAGGGTCGCTATCCGATTGCAACCCTGGGTTCGCCGCTAATGCTACATCTCCTGGGGCGAGCTCTGAGTCGTCCTGGGTAATCAAATTCTTTCGGCCTCTTCTTTTCTTCCGTTCGTCATGAGTAGTTAGTTTGCCTTCACTCTTCCTACTCCAACTGCTCTCCTCCCCACTTTGCGCTGTTTCATATTGATCGTCTCCACCATCTTCGTCTTCGCTCTTAAGGTCCACCAACCATTCATTGCCAAATGCATCCGCCGCAGTCGGGCGGTCCTCGGGTTGAATTGAGAGCATAGACTTTAGTAATGAAATTCCGGCATCGTCTGTTGGGGTTGGTAACGCTTTTAGCTTATCTTCGGGAAAGGGCCACATCCCGAGGATATAACCGGATACTTGAGTCGCTGAGGCGAATAGCCGTGTCCCTGCAAGTAACTCATATATTACACATCCGAGTGACCAGATGTCAACAGCGTTCGTGTAGACCGAGGTTTCACTAGTAGAGTTTAGCCCCAGCACCTCCGGAGCGCCGTAGGTTTGAGTTGACACCTGGGTGTGAAAGGTAGTGGTATCTTGGGGTTGGATCCGTTTTGATATTCCGAAATCCCCTAGCTTGACCTGGATGGGGGACATCGAGACCACAAAAATGTTCTACGCATTGGTCAGTATTTTTTGAGATACAACAGAGTCAAGCGAGGTGTTTGGCTGTAGGAATCGTACCGCAGGCTTTAGATCCCGATGAGCTATCCCCTTTTGATGCAATACTTTGAGACCTTCGAGTATCTGTTTCGAAATGGTTTGAACGGTATCTTGTTGTAGCGGCGAGCCGAGATGCTTGGTGAGATCTCCTTCCGGGAGATATTCCATTGCGATGTAGAGAGTCTCGGGTTCCTCGAACCATCCCATGAACTTCACAAACAATTCCGGACGCTAAAACGGCTAACCGTTAGACCACAACAAGGAAATCCCAAGCGGGTAGTAAACCAGGGTGAAGCCTGTCGGGAACGAGACAAACCTTCTCTAATATGGCCATCACAAGGAGCTCCTTAGAACAATCGAAGTTAGGGGGTAGTCTCCTCTTATTAATCGCCTTTACCGCACGATAGCGGCCAGTATTTCCCCGGACTTGCTTATAGACTGCACCGAAACCTCCTGTGCCAAGTTCCTCACAATTCCTCCAATCCTCCTTCGCCCTCTTAGGGCCCGTTTACCTATAGACGGCCGTCTAGCAACCGGAGACGGTGCCGACCGTCAAGGAAGGTTAGACGGTGGGAGGTGTGTAGGGCTAATGGATGGGTGCGTGTTTACCTAATTATACCGTCTACTATAGTTTAGTGTGAAAAATTTGATTAACTGACATGAGGTGTGCAACCCTTCAGCTTTCGGCTCTCAACAGTGCTCGGCAACCGTGACCAAGATAGTGGACTGACTAACAATATCTCCTCACAAACGAAAGATGGGAATTTTGTCTCTAAACTCACTCTGGGCTATGAGAGAACGAATTGCTGATTCTTCAAAAAAATTAGAGCTGATTGGTACCTGTTCTTGCCATTGCATGCATGATGTATGGGTGGTGTTGATAGACGGTGGTTGCAAAACGACCTGTTGAGCAGCGTCTGGTTTTGACCGTCTAGCAGCAAAAATATTAGACGGTTGGAAACAGGGTAAACAGTTTTGCCACGTCTATCTGAATATGATCCTGGTTGAGACGCCACCGTCTAGTTTCCCCACCAAAATGTCAGAACTAGACGGTTAGGTAAACGGGCCCTTATACTTATTTTTCCCTTTCTCCACATATCTTGTATGTCTAACGTGACCCTGAAAGAATTCCGTCTCGAGCTTATACCATTCAACCAAATCGGATTGAACCGTGATCATTTCTCGAACTTGAGGCTCTTTGAGTCTCGAACTAGCGCTGTATTTTTATTGAGGAAGTGAGAACTAGGGAGGGAAGGGGGGGCAGAATAGCCACGGCTGTTGAGAATCTAGAAGTGAATGCTTGTTGAGAAGAGTGTCCAAGAGTGGTGGAAAGGGTACAATTTAACCCATCCTTCTTGTTGCCAGAGGTCCTCCGACAGTTCCAATATCCATACCGTAACACGTCTCGCAATTTAGCAAAGTAGGAGGCGGCCAGGTGATGGCTGATGGCATACAGAAAATGTTTTTTACTTACTTTCCTTTACTTTAATTCCCATCCAGCCAATTCCCTTACTACCCATCTTATTTCTTTATAATCCATTCGTGGCAGGAGGCAAACTAAGTTATTTCGAAGGCAACTACCTAAGTTATGCGAATTCCTCTCCTGCATCTTATTTCTTTATAATTCATTGGAGCAGGAGGCAAACTAACTTATTTCGAACGCAACTACCTGTGCGGATTCCTATCCTTCCACCCCAGATCTGAGCTGCATGCAAAAGCGGTTGTCGTCACAAATGCCATTTTGAGAACGGACCGAGTGGATCGAGGGGTAATATTTCTTCCCTTATCATAAAATATTCTAAGCCTAACCGATCGGATGCCCCGCGCTGGGATATCTTCCACGTAGCATATCGTACCCTCTTTTCAACCTGAACGTGAAATTCACTCAATTATAGTGCTTGTGCATGCATGTGGCGTCTGATTTATTGGCTGACTTTTCTTAATCATTGTCTACTCTTGGCCGCAAGGTTCCCGTGACGCTGGGTCTATGTGGGAAGGGGTTTTGAGGGCCGACTAGCGGTGTCCGGAACCAGGCTACGGCACAACGGAAGAACAGTTTGGATATTCAAGGGAAAAAGAAAAATTTGAGAAAAACGGACAAGGAGAGGATCACCTGGGGATAGATAGTCGGACAATCGGAAAAGTTTGGGCTTTCTTTTTCGCTTTGATTTTTTCCATTCTCTGGGCTTGAATTGCATGAAGGCTTCGTGGATTAGCTAGAGCAAGCTGAATTGATTCTGAATTGTGTGGCTTTTTTATAAGGGGCGGGGTTGTTATTTGCGATAGTTGGTGATTTGTAGCTTCCTCCGCTTGAGAGGGTATCATAGATACACAGTTGCCCGGTTCTTTATTTCTCAGGCCAAAATTATGCGACCGTTAAGCACGGAGGCTGCCCCGTACCCCAATACCAGAATACAATGTGCTTGGCGGTCAACCATTTCGTATACCATCAACCGGGAAATATACCATCGAAAAAGTGAAACTTTTACAAGGACAACCCACACTGCAGCGGACAACAAAGTCCCCACGCTTAAAATTACGGTGGTGAATACGCACTCTGGGATATCTTTTTATCCCTTGAACAATGCAAAAAAAAGGAGAAGGATATGACTTAAAGGATAACCCTAACTCTGCTGGTAAATTTATTTTTCTACAATTTCCCCTCAATTTTTTAGTGATAACCTAGGGATTCTTGGCTCAAAAAACCGTCCCACAAAAAGCCTTTATGAGGGTGGGGAAATAAATATAAGACATTGACTGCATTACTCATCCTTTTTAACTTTATTTGTTAATTTTTCTTCACTATTTAATCGTGGCCGAAGAGAGTGATGGTTCCATGCAAGGGTTTCGCTTTTTCGATGACATATTTCCCGGTCGATGGTATCCGAAAGGGTTGACCGCCAAGAGAACGGTACTTATCCCCTAATCTGTGTGCAGATTTCGCAGCTTTTTAGCGTGGTTAATGGCATAGGTTAGCCTCAGATCTTTGCCCAAGCTGGTATGATCAACGAGCTCTTGCTATGACCTGACCAGTAGAAAACATCTCCACCGTTGCGACACTTGAACTATTCCTAATCCCGGAATACTCCAGGCAACTAAAAAGCGACAAATACAGACGAAGGGATTAGCAAGGCTTGCACGAACTCAACACATCTTAGAGACTCGCCTGACTCGGCGTGCAGCCAAAGCCATCATGCAAGGATCGGGGCCAATCTGAGGGTAGACTTGTGGCCATGGTTTATTGTGTTGGCCAATTAGAGTGCGACAATCTCTGGTCTTGCATAGCGAGTTCGGCGGGTTTCTACGGCAGTATGTGTAGCTCTGGGCCCCCATGACCAAACAACGGCAACGATACATTTGCTCAAAGAGAAACCCCATCACCCTTGCCTAAAAACGCTATATAGGAAGTGCTTGTGCTTGGGTGTAATATTTCGCAAATCATAGTTGATAATGCCAGATGACGATTGACCTAAGGAATTTCAGTGGTAATGAATTCACCACCATGAATCGGGCTGTGGTACCGGTACTTGTGTTCCAACACTGGCTGCCGGGCTACCGGGCTTACTGTCTCGTAATTATGACCCCCGTCGATACCGTATTCAAAGGAGCCCACATGCTGAGTCAGACTTTCTTTGACCTCGTAGTGTGAGAGCGACTTTCACCAGATTGTGTCATTGGCTGCGCCTATTGGATAGAGCCCGTTGAATTCATAAGTGTGACCGCGCTCCCATTGTTGTGTTATCAGGGATTCTCACCTACCGGTTCAGATCCGGATACATACCACAGTCCGAATTGGTTCATTACATCACGTGATGAGGCTTCTTGGGCTCATAATCTGATTTCCCCGCTGGTCAAATGGGATCTATAGAGTAGAGACTAGCACTACGAAAGAAAAGCCGGTGCTGCTAGTTCGAATTCCAAAGTGTGAGATGCTATTAACTTGGGGGCTTTTCAGCAGTTGTGGGCGTTCCCTCTTCACAGTTCTAGTCTAGAATGGGACCGAGTGACCGCGTATGACAATTGTGGGTTATCTTTAGACTGGGGTTTGTTTTTCTTCTGTAGTGGATTTGTTTTGTTGTGCTGTGGGCATGCGTGGGCCGGGTGGTGGTTTTTTTTGAGCAGTGGAAGGTAGGTTGGTATAGCTAGTGTGATAAAAATTTATGAGATTGAGCACCTTTGAATCGTTACTCTTAACCCTATTGTTGTAATATCCGAATGGAACTCAAACGAAGAAGTGATAGCAGCACAAGAGTCAAGATGATAGATTTCCGCAAACTACTAGTTTGAATGACAGGAACGATATAGACAAGCTATATAGTGAGATGACTTGGTTCCACTTCCACCAAGTCTCCGTAACAAAGAACAAAGGCATTGAAAGAAAACACATATAAGAACAAAAGAAATAATAAAGAAAGTAAAATGAAGTCCGGATTTGTACCTTGCTTGAGAAGAATACAAAGACGTAGAAAAAGAATTTGAGAGGAGAAAGAAACCATATTTGAGAGGACCAAGAAATTATATACGAACACCTATCAACCTGTGTGCATAGAGTGACATATGGTGATTGCTCGCTACTAGGAAAGCGAACACCTTGAGAAAATCCTATGGAGTTCTGTATGTACTTAGGCTATGTTGGGCTGGGGCGGTATGGTATTATGGAGTGTAGTAAAACACCTAATCAGAATAATAGTCTTTGCAAGTATGGAGGAATTCCTATCGGTACAAGTGTCTATAACGATCAACACCGATTGCCTAGCCTTTCTGTGAACTTAATATAGCAATGAATCATCAATGAGCGAGCTAGGGTGTGGTAGTGGAATAAATTCCCTTAGGAGATCAAACCTCTAAGTTAGGGTTTTAGACAATGGCCTTAGGAGTGTATTTAGGATATTGGATAAGACAACTGGATATTGAGAAGTGGGTCCCCAGATACGGCGGGAGTTGTCGCCTTTTCCATACTGTTCAAATAATTTTACGTATTCAAAAATATTGGTAGTGGTAATGTGGTTCCTATGAAATATAATATACAAGGGAATCATTCCCAAGCATGTGACTTAACTTGTGAATGGCAGTATGATCACGGCCTATAGTTCCTTTGCTACTATCCTCAGAGTCGTTTTTTACCCCGCCGGCTATTTGGGCTCCCGTGTCAGGTGTTCGAGAGTCAGAAAGGGTGGTGAGGGATTCTGGAGTTCTGATCCAAGTATTCGAGCCAATCCACCTTAGAGCATTCAGCCTCATGTTTTCCGATTATTATTATTATCCTAAAGTGGGTAGCAGGACTCTGCAGGAAATATCATGTCTGATAAGCTGCTGTGTTTGAGTACAGCACTACCCGTAGTAGGGAATAACAAAGTGTCCGAAGAGCAGCTAGCCTAGTATTATTAGAGTGGGAATCAGATGAACAAAGGTTGAATTCCTCATTTGCCTTGAACATCCGGTAATATCATGAATCTCAGATGATTGAATCTTGTGAAGTGCCTTTCGGGTTGCCTCCTCTGGTGAGGCCCGGCATCTATTATTATTTTTGTCTTTTTGCAGGGCTGAACTCTGTTCTTACTCCATTTTCCGGCAAAGGAGGTGCTGGACTACTAGTGCTGTATCTAGCGCATTGTTCAATACTCCACGGTTTGCAACTGTACAAATCTGATACTATAGTTAGTGCTCTACAATTACGATCCATCCGCTCAAATATCTCAAGTGGTGAGACGGGGGAGAGTAATGCTTCTTATTAGATTGTGAGTGGGGTAGTGGAAGGCAGACAAACAAAGCTGTCCTGTTTACTGGGGCTAAAGCCACCGTATAAAATTTCCTAACTGATTTCCAATACACCTAGCCAGTGTTTATCTGCAAACCATCCAACTCCAGTCCGCCTGCAAAGAAATATAGACTCCACAGCCAAAATCTAGAAAATCGCGTTTAAAAATTCCATAAGTCCAGCAAATCCCAACCGACATTCCAAAATCTCTCGACTGGGTGAGTTCCTTTTGAACTTCATAATCCCGAACCTAACGCCATAGATACAAGCTGCAGTACGACAACAGTGAAATCATGATTCATCTTTCTGAAGCCTAGCCCGAATTCCCATATCACTTCATGATCCCGCCATCCTGATGCGCGGCTGACCTCCCCAGCCCCCGTAATCCCTCCACCCCCCTCCCCAGTGCCATTTTCTTAGCCTCAACTGTCTTTCGCTACTAGAATGTTTAGATCTTGGCTGAGGTTTCAATTTCCTTCCGGCACTGGGGTTGAACCCAATATTAGGATGATTTCCTCCGGTCCCAAGTTTCCGTCCAACATTAGGATTCTGATTAGGGTTCGGGCCAGTATTGGAATCCCGGTTATGATTCGGGATGGCGTTAGGGTTCTGATTGGGATTCGAGTTAACATTAGGATTCCTGATAGGATTCGAGTTAGGATTAGGATTCTAGTTAGAGTTCGAACCAGCGTTATTCTAGTCAGGATTCGAGGCGGCATTGGAGTTCCTGTTAGAATTCGGGCCAGAACTAGGCCTCTCGTTAAGATTCGGACTATTGTTAGGACTCTATCCACTGTCAGGATTCTGTCTTGAATTCGGGTTTTGCCAGGGGTTAGAATTTCCCACGCGACAGGCGACGGTGCCACCCCAACCCCCGCCGTACCCCCTCCCACGGGCGATATGCCCAGAATTCCGGAAGACATCACACCCCAATTCTCCCTAAAGGTCTGGTGACTATGACCTGAATTAGTTCTTCTGGCAGGGTATATTTGTGAGTGGGCAATTCTTTTCCTAGGCGCATCCGGAATGAGGGCGGAGGCTTCGCGCTCTAGGGTGCGTCCTACCCAGTCATTTTCTCCCAAAGCCAACTGAACACCATTTCCGTGGTGAGGGTTTGGGGTTGGTGGACCGCTTGTGGAAGGTCTAGGATTCGGCAACCAGTTCTCATTAGCAACATGTTTTTATAGATACTGTAGGTTGAGTTTGGTATTTGGGGTGCTACTTTGGAGACATGTTTGTGGAATATTGTGGATCCATCTTTTCCTCAGCATCTTGAGGCCATTGGAATGAGTCGCCTGGTGATTGTGCGATATCTGCTGTTAATCCCAATTTCATGGACCCCTTCTGGGTCAGTGCACCCCCGGTAGAGGTGACATTTGTTAGTGTCGTTATAGTTGTGTTAATTGTAGATTTCGAGGCGGCAGGGTCGTTATTCAATTGCAACCCCGCATTCGCCCCTAATGCTAGATCGCCTGGGCCGAACTCTGAGTTGTCTTGGGTAATCAAATTCCTTCGGCCTCTTCTTTTTTTCCGTTCGCCATGAGTAGTTGGTTTAGCTTCACTCTTCCTGCTCCAACTGCTCTCCCCCCCACTTTGTGCTGTTTCGTATTGATCGTCTCCACTATCTTCGTCTTCACTCTTAAAGTTCACCAACCATACATTACCCAATGCATCCGCCGCAGTAGGGCGATCCTCGGGTTGAATTGCGAGCATGGACTTTACTAATGAGATTCCGGCATCGTCCGTCGGAGGCGACAACCCTTTTAGTTTATCTTCTGGAAAGGGTAAATTCCGGTGGTAATAACGAGATACTTGCTCCCCTGAGGTGAATAAGTGTGTCCCTACAAGTAACTCATATATTACACATCCGAGTGACCAAATATCGACAGCGTTCGTGTAGACCGAGGTTTCACTAGTAGAGTTTAACCCCAGCACCTCCGGAGCGCCGTAGATTTGAGTTGACACCTGGGTGTGGAAGGTTGTGGTATCTTGAGGCAGGATCCGTTTTGATATTCCGAAATCCCCAAGTTTGACTCGGACGGGAGACATCGAAACCACAAAAATGTTCTACTTATTGATCAGTATTTTTGCGATACCACAGAACCAAGCGGGGTGTTTGGCTGTAGGAATCATACCGCAGGCTTTAGGTCCCTGTGGGCTATCCCCTTTTGATGCATTACTTTGAGACCCTCGAGTATCTGCATCGAAATAGTTTGAACGGTCTCTTGTTGCAGCCGCGAGCTGAGATACTTGGTGAGATCGCCTTCCGGGAGATATTCCATTGCGATGTAGAGAGTCTCGGGTTCCTCGAACCATCCTAGGAACTTCACGAACAATTCCGGACGCTAAAATGGCTACCCGTTAGACCCCAACAAGGAAATCCCAAGCGGGTAGTAAACCACCGGGGAACGAGGAGACAAACCTTTGCTAATATGGCCATCACAAGGAGTTCCCTAGAGCAATCGAGCTCAGGGGGCAGTCTCCTCTTATCAATCGCCTTTACGGCACGATAGCAGGCGGTAGTTCCCCGTACTTGCTTATAGACGGTACCGAATCCTCCTGTGCCGAGTTCCTCACAATTTCTCCAATCCTCCTTGATCCTCTTATACCTATTTTCCCCCTTCTCCACATATCTTGTATGTCTGACGTGATCCTGGGAGAATTCTGTCTCGAGTTTGGACCATTCAACTAAATCGGATTGAACCGTGCTCATTTCTCCAATTTGGGGCTCTTCGGGTTCCGAACTCGCGCTGTATTAACTGAGGAATTGAGAATTGGGGTGGCGGAATGGCGACAATTGTTCAGAATCTGGAAATGAATGTTTGTGAATCAAGCGAAGAGTGGCGAAGAGTGGTAGAGAGGCTGCAAGTTGAAATATCTTGCTGGTCCTCCGGTAGCTCCAATATTTTTACCAACGCCATATTGAGCGATTTCATCTTTTGTACTAGTTGTGTGGGCGGAACCGGGTTTGATTGGTCGGAATTTGGTGAGTGAACAGCGAAAGCGCCGATGGTTGGACGTTTTACCGTCCCGAAAGACAAAGTCAGGCGAGCCCAAAAGAATCTCCACTGCATGAACTTCACTCTCATTGGCTAAGTGGCCCAAGGGCCAATGGGAACCCTTCCGCCTTACTTACCTCTGACCCCCGTACCGCATTCAAATAATAGGGCAAGGCTGAGAGAAAGGTCCTACCTGACTAAGGCGCTGTTTTGGCTGGGATGGCCCTTGTCCCATGCGAATGGCCATCGCAACCAAACTGGGCCTAAACTGCTTTGGATACATATCATACCAAGCCTTCACCTCATGTCATAAAATAAGGTATTGGGGGTTCACTTGAAGGATTTATATTGTCCGTTAACAAAATTAACCGTACCGCACACAAAGGATCCATGGCAACCCAACTCCTCGAGATCCCGCATTTTCAACGCCACCTAAAGATGCTCCTCTGGATCAAATATTAATTCCTGCTATCTATTCTACTGTGTATTTACATTTTTTTCATTTTTTTTCATTTTTTTCATGATAGTGGGGTTGGTGGAGGAGTGATGTTATCGTGGCTGGTGTTTTTCCTGTTCCTTGATGTATGGTATGATATACGGTTAATTTTGTTAAGGAACCATAATAAAGGGTTAGGTATATTTTATAATAATATTATTATATAAACTTATGAGATTGGTCAACTTTGAGTAGTTACCCTTTACCCTATCAACTTGGGCGCCTAGAGTTGCATATGGTGATTTCTCGCCATGATACTAGGAAATCAATCACCTTGAACTAATCTTATGGGGTTCTGTATGCACTTAGATCATGTTGGGCCGTGGCGGCATGGTATTATGGAGTGTAGAAAAACAGCTGATCAGAATGATAGTCTCTGCAAGTATGTAGGATTCCTATGGGTACGAGTGTCTACAACGACCGCCTAGCCTCCCCGCATACGTAATAAAGTAACGAATCATCAATAAAGAGCGGGCTGGGGTGTGGTGGTGGTGAAATAAATTCCCTTTGGAGATCAAACCTCTAAGTTAGAGTCCTTGACAATGGCTTTTGGTGCTTATTTAGGTCATATTTTTGGTATTGAGTCCCTCTAGGTATTGAGAAGTGAATCCCCAGATAAGGCGGGAATTGCCATCTGTGCCGTACTGTCCAAGTAATTGTATGTATTCGAAAATATTGGTAGTTCCTATAAAATGTAATCTGCAAGGGAAACATTCCCAAGGGTGTGAGTTAACTTGAGAATGGCAGTATGATCACGGCCTATAGTGCTTTCGCTACTATTCACAGAGTCGTTTTTACTCCGCCGGCTATTTGGGTTCCCGTGTCGGATGTTCGAGAGTCGGAAAACGTGGTGGGGGGATTCTGGAATTTTGATTGAAGTGTTCAAGCCAATCTATTTCCATGTTTATTGCCTCCTGTTTTTCGATTATTATTATTATTCCACATTAGACTATAGGACTCCCTCGGAAATATCGTGTCTGATGAGCTGCTACGCTTGGGCACAGAACTACCCGTAGTAGCGCATAACCGAGTGTTTGCAGCGTGACTAGCCTATGATTATTAGCGTGGGAATAAAAGGAACAAATGCTCCATTCCTCTTTTGACCTGAACATCCGGTAATATCATGGGGTTTCTAACGATTGAATCGTGTGTAGTACCGCCCCGGTTGTCTCCTCTGGTAAACCCCCGCATCTTCTCTCTTGTTTTTTCGTCCTTTAGAAGGCCTGAACTATATTTTCCCTCCTCTTTCCAGCCAAGGGGATGCTGGTCTACTAGTGCTATGTATTGAGCATCGTGCAATACTACGCGATTCGCAACTGCGCAAATCTGACACTGTAGTTGGTACTCTATAATTACGACCTATCGCCCAAATATCTCAAGTAGTGCGACAGGGGAGTGTAATACTTTTTATTAAATTTCGAATGAGGTGGTGGGAGGAAGACAAAAAAAACTCTCCTGTTTACTGGGGCTAAAGCCATCGCATAAATTTGCCTAACAGACTTCCAATACGCCTAGCCAGTATTTATCTGCAAACCATCCAACTCCAGTCCCCCTGCAGAGAAATATAGCCTCCACAGCCAAAATCTAGAAGATCCGTTTTAAACATTCCATAAGTCCAGCAAATCCCAACCAACATCCCAAACCCTCACGACAAGGTGAGTTCCTTTTTAACTTCATAATCCCGAACCCAACGCCATAGGTACAAATACGGAAACAGTGAAATCACAACCGATCTTTCTGAAACCGGGTCCAAATTTTCATATCACTTCATGATCCCACCCTCCCTGATGCGCGATCCACCTCTCCAGTTTCCTATAACCCCTCCACTCCCGTCTTGAGTTCCATTTCCTTACCCTGGGCTGTGTTTGGCTACTAGCATATTTGGATCCTGGCTGAGGTTTCGATCTCCTCCGGCACTGGGGTTGAACCAAATATTAGGATTTCCTCCGGTTCTAAGTTTCCATCCAACATTAGGATTCTGATTAAGGTTCGGGTCAGTGTTGGAATCTCGGTTATGATTCGGGATGGCGTTAGGGTTCTGATTGGGATTCGAGTTAACATTAGGATTCGGGCTAGGATTCGGGTCAGGATTAAGATTCTAGTTAGGGTTCGAACCAACGTTATTCTAGTCAGGATTCGAGGCGGCATCGGAGTTCCGGTTAGGATTCGGGCCAGTACTAAGACTCTCGTTAAGATTCGGATCATTGTTAGGATTCTGTCCGCTGTCAGGATTCTGTCCTGAATTCGAGTTTTGCCAGGTGTTAGGATTTCCCATGGGATAGGTCGTGGCGCCACCCCACCTCCCGCTTCACGCCCTCCCACGGGCGTTACGCCCAGAATTCCGGAAGACATCACCACCTGATGCACCCTAATGATCTGGTGACTATGATCTGAACTAGTTATTCCGGCGGGGTAGATTTTTGTGTGCGCAATTCTTTTCCTGGGCGCATCCGGAATGGGGGCGGAGGCTTCGCGCTTTAGGGTGCGTCCTACTAGGTCATTTGTTCCTAAACCCAGTTGAAGGCTATTTCCGTGGTGAGGGTCTGGGGTCGGTGGACTGCTTGTGGAAGGTCTAGGATTCGGCAACCAGTTCCCATTAGCAACATGTTTTATAGATACTATAAGTTAAATTTGGTATTTGGGGTACTACTTTGGAGAAATGTTTGGAGAACATTGTGGATCCGTCTTTTTCCCAGCATCTTGAGGCCCTTGGAATGAGTCGCCTCGTGATCGTGACGGATCTGCCGCCAATCCCAATTTCATGGACCCCTTCCGGATCTGTGAACTCCCAGTAGAGGCGACCTCTGTTAGTGTCGTAATAGTTGTGTCAATTGGAGATTTCGAGGCGGTAGGGTCGCTATCCATCTGCAATCCCGCGTTAGCCCCTAATGCTGCATCTCCTGGGGCGTACTCTGAGTCGTCCTGGGTAATCAAATTCCTTCGGCCTCTTTTTTTCTTCCGTTCGCCATGAGTAATTAGTTTGCCTTCACTCTTCCTACTCCAACTGCTCTCCTCCCCACTTTGTGCTGTTTCGTATTGATCGTCTCCACTATCTTCGTCTTCACTCTTAAGGTCCATCAACCATGAATTGCCCAATGCATCCGCCGCAGTAGGGCGATCCTCGGGTTGAATTGAGAGCATGGACTTTAGTAATGAGATTCCGGCATCATCTGTCGGAGGTGATAACCCTTTTAGCTTATCTTCGGGGAAGGGCAAATTCCTGTAGTAGTAACGAGATACTTGCTCCCCTGAGGTAAATAAGTGAGTCCCCACAAGTAACTCGTATATCACACATCCGAGCGACCAAATATCAACAGCGTTCGTATAGACCGAGGTTTCACTAGTAGAGTCCGACCCCAGCACCTCCGGAGCGCCGTATATTTGAGTTGACACCTGGGTGTGAAAGGTTGTGGTATCTTGAGGCAGGATCCGTTTTGATATTCCGAAATCCCCGAGCTTGACCATCACGGGAGACATCGAAACCACAAAAATGTTCTACGCATTGGTCAGTATTTTTGCGATACAACAGAGCCAAGCGAGGTGTTTGGCGGTAGGAATCATACTGTAGGCTTTAGGTCCCGGTGCGCCATCCCCTTTTGATGCATTACTTTGAGACCCTCGAGTATCTGCTTTGAAATGGTTTGAACGGTCTCTTGTTGTAGCGGCGAGCCGAGATGCTTGGTGAGATCGCCTTCCGGGAGATATTCCATTGCGATATAGAGAGTCTCGGGCCCCTCGAACCATCCTAGGAACTTCACGAATAATTCCGGACGCTAAAACAGCTAACCGTTAGCCCACAACAAGGAAGTCGCAAGCGGGTAGTAGATCTGGGAAAAAGCGCTCGGGAACGAGGAGACAAACCTTTGCTAATATGGCCATCACAAGAAGTTCCCTAGAACAATCGAGCTTAGGTGGTAGTCTCCTTTTATTAATCGCCTTTACCGCACGATAGCGGCCCGTAGTTCCCCGGACTTGCTTATAGACGGTACCGAAACCTCCGGTGCCGAGTTCCTCACAATTTCTCCAATCCTCCTTCACCCTCTTATACCTATTTTTCCCTTTCTCCACATATCTTGTATGTCTAACGCGATCCTGAAAGAATTCTGTCTCAAGTTTATACCATTCAACCAAATCTGATTTAACCATGATCATTTCTCGAATTTGAGGCTTTTTGGGTCCCGAATCGAGCTGTATCGACTGAGGAAATGAGGATTGAGGGGGGGGGGCAGAATGGACCCGCCTGTTGAGGATCTGGAAGTGAATGTTTGTGAACCAAGCGAAGAGTGGCGGAGAGTGGTAGAGAAGATGCAAGTTGACTTATCTTGCTGGTCCTCCGACAGCTCCAATATTTAAACAGCACCAAATTGAGCCCTCTGACCCATTTTTCTAGAGGCAGGGTAGGGTGCTGGTGACCGGGTTTGATTGATCGGAATTTGGTGTAACTGAAAAGGGCCGATCTTGGAAGTTTTATCATCCCGAAGGACCGCATCTAAAAAAGCATTTTTCTCCAAAAGACCGCCACCCCCTCATTGGCTAAGTGGCCCAAGGGCCGATAGGAACCGTTTCGCCTCACTTACACCCAACCCCGGTGTGGGCTGGGACGATATCATAGGGCAGTTTGGCAGTCGCATGGAGAATTTTCCCTTCAGCGACTGGCCCACTTTGAAAATAGCTTGGCGTGCAGGGCCCTCTGCATATGGGCCACCCTTCTTCTTGCTCGATTACACAAGCGCATCATCAACACCCAGACGCACGAGTACTGTGAGATAGGTGGGGTGAGCGAAGGTGCTGTCGTAGGATCAAAGCCTAGATTGCCACGTCCCTTTTACATACCGTAAAAACCGAAATAATTGGGCATGGCGCTACGGTTCAGAAATAGAAGAACGTAAACCATGTGGCCCAGAGAAATGTAACAGTGGCTGTGCAAAATAATTGCCAAGACTGTGGGTGATAGATTCTGATGTATGATACTATACCAGTGCTTGTGTACGAGTCGGTTTTCATAAATTGAGTAGTTCACATTCCACTTATCCGTAATTTCTCTTAAGGGGGAATGAGGATTGGCAAAGACTACGCTTTCCACTTGTTGAATGTGATCCTTTTTGGTCTTCCTGACCGGGGAGCATCTTTAACTAACCCTCGATACAGTATTGATACTTCTGTTGCCGCCAAGCCGCGTTGGAGTACTTTTGGATCAGCGAGAACATTTTGGACAGGAGTGTATGGTGATTCGCTACTAGGAAAGCGAACACCTTGAGAAAATCCTATGGAGTTCTGCACGCACTTAGATCATGTTGGGCCGGGGTGGTATGGCATTATGGAGTGTAGAAAAACAACTGATCAGAATAATAGTCTCTGTAAGTATGTAGGAATTCCTATTGGTACAAGTATCCATAACGATTAACACAGATTGCCTAGCCTCTCTGTGCACGTGATATCATCGTAATGAATCACCAATAATGAGCGAGCTGGGGTGTGGCGGTGGTGGAATAAATTCCCTTCAGAGATCAAACCTCTAGGTTAGGGTTCTTGACAATGGCCTTAGGTGCATATTTGGGTTTTATTTGGTATTGAATAACCTCCGGGTATTTAGAAGTGGGTCCCCAGATACGGCGGGAATTGTCACCTGTGCCGTACTGTCCATGTAATTGCACGTGTTCAAAAATATCGGTAATGGTAATGTATCATACCATAAGCAACTGCCAACCAACCTTCTAAAATCCCTCAACAGGTGAGTTCCTTTTTAACTTCATAATCCTGAACTTAGAGCTGTAGGTACAAGTACGATAACAGTGAAATCATGATTGATATTTCTGAAACCTAGCCCAAATTCCCATACTACTTCATGATCCCGCCCGCCTTGATGCCCGATTCACCTCTCCTGTTTCCTATAACCCCTCCACATCCGTCCCTTGGGTCGTTTCCTTAGTCTGAACTGTATTTGGCTACTATGATAGTATGTTTGGATCCTGGCTGAGGTTTTGATTTCCTCTTGCACTAGGGTTCAACACAATATTAGGATTTCCTCCAATCCTAAGTTTCCATCCAACATTATGATTCCGATTAGGGTTCGGAATAGTATTGGAATTCCGGTTATGATTCGGGACGGCGTTAGGATCCTGGTTGGGATTCGACTTAACATTAGGATTCCAGTTAGGATTCGAGATAGGATTAGGATTCTGGTTAGAGTTCGAACCAGCGTTAATCTGGTTAGGATTCGAGGCGGCATTAGGGTTCCAGTTAAGATTCGGGCCAGCACTAGGATTCTGATTGAGATTCGGATTATCGTTATGATTGTGTCCCGAATTCGGGTTTCGCCAGGTGTTAGGACCCCCCATGGGATAGATAGTTCTGCTACCCCGATCCCCGCCGCCTGTGTTCCCAGCCGTCCGGGGGCCCCGCGGGGGGACTGCCAAGAGCCCCGAACAGGACGGGACGGCTAGCTGTAGTCCGTCCGGGGCGCGCTTAGGGAAGGACGGCGGGCCCTACAGTTAGTGCAGGACAGGGGGGTGGACGGTGGGGGACGGTGGGGGACTGCAGGGGACGGCGGGGGACTGCCGGTGACCACACGAGTGAGATCTCATAATTTCAAATTTGCTAGTACCGGAGGTCCAAGTGCTAGGACTACAGTCGCCTGTAGTCCGTCCTGTCCTCACCCTTTCGGGCGCAGCCCGTCCTAGCGCCCCCAAAAAGACGGACTATGAGCTGTAGCCCGTCCCGGCCTTCCCCGAAGACGGATGGACTGGACGGCTGGGAACACTGCCCGCCGCACTCCCTCCTCTGGCAGTTACGTGCAGAATTCTGCAAGCCCTCATCCCAATGCTCCCAAATTGTCTGACGACTATGATCTGAACTAGCTCTACTGCCCGAGTGGATTTGCGAGTGCATAACCCTTTCCCTCGGTGTATCTACTCTAGAGCGGGGGCGGGGACTTCGCGTTTAAGGGTGTGTCCTACCCGGAAATTTGTCACAGGGACCGATTGGGCATTATTTCCATCATGAAGGTGTGGTGTTGGAGGACCACTCGCGGGAGGTCTAGGATTCAGAAACCAGTTCTCATTAGTAACATGTTTTATAGAGAGGTTGAATTTGATATTTGGGGTGCTACTTTGGGGGGGCGTTTGTGGAATACCGCGGATCCGTTTTTTCCTTAGCATCCTGAGGCTCTTTGATTGAGTGGCGTGGTAATTGTAAGGGATCTGCTGTCAATTCCGATTTCATGGAACCCTTCTGGACGGGGGAGCCCTTAGTGGAGGAGACATCCAGTAGTGCCATTATAGTTGTGACAGTTGCAGGCTTGCGGGCTATCCGGTTGCAGCCTTGCGCTGTCCCCGAACCCTACATCTCTTGAGGGGTGCTTTGAATTGTCTTGGGCAATCGGATTCCTTTGGCCATTTCCTTTCTTTCGCTCGTTAAGAATAGCTAGTTCGCCCTCGCCCTTCCTGCTCCAACTGATCTGGTCCCTACTTTGTACTGCTTTATATTGATCGTCTCCGCTATCTTCGTTGTCACGCTTAAGGCCAACTAACCACGCATTGCCCAATGCATCCGCTGCAGTAGGGCGATCCTCGGGTTGAATTGAGAGCATCGACTTTACTAACGAAATTCCGACATCGTCTGTCGGGGGCGATAACTCTTTTAGTTTATCTTCGGGGAAGGGCAAACTCCTGTAGTAGTAACGAGATACTTGCTCCCCTGAGGTGAATAAGTGAGTCCCCACGAGTAACTCATATATTACACCTCCGAGGGGACCAAATATCAACCGAGTTCGTATAGACCGAAGTTTCACGATTAGAACCCGACCCTAGCACCTCTGGAGCGCCGTAGATTTGAGTTGGAGCCTGGGTGTGAAAGGTTGTGGTATCTTGAGGCAGGATCCGTTTTGATATTCCGAAATCCCCAAGTTTGATCTGGACGGGAGACGTCGAAACCACAAAAATGTTCTGCACGTTGATTAGTATTCTTGTGATAAGGCAGGCCCAAACGAGGTGTTTGGCGGTAGAAATCATACAGCAGGCTTTAGATCCCGGTGAGCTATTCCCTTTTGATGCATTACTTTGAGACTCTCGAGCACCTTCTTTGAAATGGTTTGAACGGTCTCTTGGGGTAGCGGCGAGCCTATATACCCGGTGAAATCGCCTTCGGGGGGGATATTCCATCGCAATATAGAGAGTCTCGGGTTTCTCGAACCATCCTAGGAACCTCACGAATAATTCCGGAAGCTAAAACAGCTAACCGTTAGACCACAACAGGGGAATCTCAGACTGGCAGAATACCGGAGCAAAGCTCCTTGAGAATGAAGACACAAACCTTTGCTAATATGGCCATCACGAGGAGCTCCCTACGAGTAGAACAATCGAAGTTAGCGGGTAGTCTCCTCTTATCAATCGTCTTTATGGCACGATAGCGGCCCGTAGTTCCCTGGACTTGCTTATAGACGGCACCGAAGCCTCCTGTGCCAAGTTCCTCACAATTTCTCCAATCCTCCTTCACCCTCTTATACCTCTTTTTCCCTTCCTCCACATATTTTGTATTGGTGATGTGGTCCTGAAAGAATTCCGTCTCGAGATTATACCATTCAACCAAATCGGATTGAACAGTGTTCATTTCTCGAATTTGAGGCTCTTTGAGTACCGAGCTCGCGATGAGTTAACTAAAGAAGTGGGGAAGAGGGGAGGAGGGGGTAGTGTGGCCGTGGTTGTTGGAGAGCTGCGAGGGAATATTTGCCGAGCCGGCGAAGAGTAAGGAAGGCTGCTTGAAAGAAACTCATAAGCTGTGGTTGACGTGCAAACATCCGCAGGTTTGTCCGCTTAGCGAAGTAGGATAAAGCAACACAGTCGTGGGTTAAAGAACCGGGGAACCACGACACTTACCCTTTCTCCTTCTTCTATCATAGGTCATCCTACAGCCTTTCCCAGGGACCGGATCTTCTGCGAACCCCGCATCCAATTCAACTACCCCCCCCTAATACCCAAGTTCTGTCTCCCCCCTCACTCAAGGCCTCACCTCTACATCCTCCCCATACAACCCATCAGACATGCTACCTGGTACCAACCCCTCTTAAAAGTACTAAGTCTATTGGCTGCGGGGGAGCGTTTGCCTCCAAGGGCCGCTCAGAACTAGTCCCTCGCCCTATCCGAACAATTATATACATGGATCGACAGGATGCCTTGACTCTTAGAGAAACACACCGCCCCTTTTACCCTTGTACCCCCAGATGAATCTACCCATTCGATTAACCTCATCCTCCTCGGCATCATCACCCCCACCCCCCCCCCCCCCTCATCTCCCCCCCCTCTTCCTGTCCCCCTCTTCTCTTGATCACACCCTGCCAACCCCCTCCCTCCGGCCGTCTGGTAGTGCCTGGGCTTGACCCACGTCTCAACCCCCGCCCTTCCCCTCCTTCCTCACCACAACCCGCCCCAGTCTATTATTATACCTTGTCCCGCTTTTTTCTGATGTTCTTGGCGCTGCCATCGTTGCGCAAATACCATCCTCTTGCTGCCGTTTTTCTCTTCCTCAGCTCTGACGGTCTGGACACCACTGCTCCCCACCCCACTACTAGCCCTTCTGGATACGAGTACTGTACCTTTTTACCGGAGAGCATTGATCACCGAGGACTTCGAGTCTCCCTATTGGATATCTTCCTTCAAGCGTCAGGAGCCAATTTTCCAGACCTCAGTCACCCGCATCTCAGCGAAAAATGAACAAGATCTTGCTCACAGTGATTATATGAACACAAGTTCCAGGTACAAAGAATCCCAACACAGTCATCAAAAATCTGTGCGACAAATTCTCTCCCCGTGCTAAATTCAGTCTCGAATTCAGATTCTCTATGCCTTGAACTTATATATCGTATAGCCTGGTGAAATTCGCTCTCGTACTAAGAGGTTAGAATAAAGTTTAGCTCAGGATTTCCTGCAAAGCAGCCGTTCTTGGTAAACAATTGTTAGAAAGATAACTTGCTATATAACTTAAAGCCAGTACAGTTGCCACATGTTTGGTTCCGTAGCGTGTTTCGGCTCCCCATGACATGGGTTACCGGTATATACTCAGACGTGCTCACATGCTGAGTCGAACTTTCTTTTGATCTCATAGTGTTATCGACTGCGCATTTTGAACAAAGGTCCATTGAACCCACAAGTGTAAACACACTCTCATTGTTGTATTATTAGGAATTCTCACCCACAGGCTCGGACCCGGATATGTGACACTGTTCGAACGGGCTCATCTTAGCGGGTGGTAAGCCCCCTTGGTTCACAATCAGATTTCCCCGTTGGCCCACGGGAATTCATAGACTAGAGGTTAGTGCTACGAAAGAAAAGCTAGTGTCGTTTACTGCGGTTCCAAACCGCGGGGTGCCGTTTACTTGAGGGATTTTCAGCACCAGTGATTGTTCATTTCTTCACAGTTCCAGACTGCACTGGGACCGAGTGACCACCCATGACAGAAGGGTTGGTGGATTGGGATTTATTTTTTCTTGTGGTGGATTTGTTTTGTTGGGCTGTGGGCGGGTACATACGTGGACCAGGTGGTCGTTTGTTTTGACTAGCGGAAAGTAGGTTGGCATAGCTGGTATGGATTTATGAGATTGAGCACCTTTGAATCGTCACTCTTAGTCCTATCGGTACAAGTGTCTCTAACCATCAACACCGATTGCCCAACCTTTCTGCGCACGTAATAATGTATCACCAATAAAGAGTGAGCTGGGCCGTGGCAGTGGAGTAAATTCCCTTTGGAGGTCAAACCTCTAAGTCAGGGTCCCCCGCCGCCAATGGCCCCTTGGTGCAGTGTTTGTGGTTGATTCGGTATTGGAAAAAACCTCCGGGTATTGAAAAGTGGGTCACCGGATACTGTGGGAATTTTCATCTGTGCCATACTATCCGATTAATTCTGTTCACAAAATTTAATGTTGGTAGTAGTAGGGCAGTTACTATAAAAAGCGGGGGCATGATCATTTCCTATAATGTTTTTGTTTCATCATCCCGAGAGTCGTTTTTACGCCGCCGGCTGTTTGAGCTCCCATGCCGGATGTTCGAGTGTCGGAAAACATGGTGAGGTATTCTGGAGTTCTAATTGGAGTGTTCGTAGAAATCTGTCTCTGTGTTTCTAGCCTCCTGTCTTCTGATTATTATTATTATTTTACAGTAGGCTGCAGGACTCCCCTGGTGATATCATGTTAGTAAGATGCTGTGTACTACCCGTAGAAGCGCATAGTTAAGTGTTCGTAGGGTAGCTAGCCCAGGATTATTAGAGTGGGAATAAAACGAACAGATGTTCCATTCCTCATTTGACCTGAACATCCGGTAATATCATGGGATCTCAAAACGGCTGAATTGTGTGCAGTGCCGTTCGGATCGCCTCCTCTGGTAAGGCCGGGTATCTTCTCTCTTTTTTTGTCTCTTAGAAGGGCCGAACTATGTTTTCACTCCCCTTTCCGCAGAAGGAGATGCTGGACTACCATTGCTGTATCCAGGGCATTATTCAATACCCCGCAGTTCCCAACTGCGCAAATCTAACTGTAGCTATACTCTATAATTAAGATCCATCTGTAAAAAATATCTCAAGTGGTGAGACGGGGGAGGATAAATTTTTTTATTAAATTTCGAACGAGATAGTAGGAGACAGACCGACAAAACTATCCATTTACTGGGGCTACAGCCATCATATAAATTTTCCTAGCGGACTTCCAATACACCTAGCCAGTATTCATTCGTAAACCTTCCTACTCCAGTCGCCCTGCATAGAAATATAGCTTCCACAGTCGAAATCTAGAAAATCCGTTTCAAACATGCCATAAGTCAAGAAAATCTCAATCAACGCTCTAAAATCTCTCGACAGAAGTTCCTTCCCAACCTCATAATCGACCTAACGCTGTAGGTAGAAGCGCGAAAACAATGAAATCATGAATCTTTCTGAAACCCTGCCCAAATTTTCATACCACTTCATGATTCCGCCCTCCCTGATGCGGGATCCACCTCTCCAGTTTCCCGTAACCCCTCCACTCCCGTCTCTAGTGCCGTTTCCTTAGCCCGAACTGTGTTTGGCTGCTAGAATGTTTGGATCCTGGCTGAGGTTTTGACTTCCCCTGGCACTGGTGCTGAACCCAATATCAAGATCTCCTCTGGTCCTAAGTTTTCATCCAACATTAGGATTCTAATTAGTATTCGGGCAAGCATTGGAATTCCAGTTATGATTCGGGACGGCGTTAGGGTTATGATTGGGATTCGAGTTAACATTAGGATTCCAGTTAGGATTCGAACCAGGATTGTGATTCTAGTTAGAGTCCGAACTAACGGTATTCTAGATAGGATTCGAGCCAGTAGTGGGGTTCCTGTTAGGATTCGAGCCAGCACTAGGATTCTGATTAAGATTCGGATCATTGTTAGGATTTTGTCCGCTGTAAGGATTCTATCCCGAATTCGGGTTTCTTCAGGCGTCAAGATTTCCCACGGGAGAGATAGTTGTGCCACTCCAACCCCGGACGCACCCCCTCCTATGGGTGTCAGGTGCAGAATTCTGCAAGCCCTCATCCCCCAATGCTCCCAAATTGTCTGATGACTTTGATCTGAACTATCTCTGCCGGCGGGGTAGATTTGCGAGTGCATAGTTCTTTTCTTCGGGGTATCTACAACGGGGGAGGGGGCTCCACACTTTAGGCTGTGTCCTGCCCGGCAATTTGTCACTGGGGCTAATTGAAGACTATCTCTGTGGTGAAGGTCTAGTGTTGGGGGACTGCTTGTGGGAGGTCTAGGGTTCAGCAACCAGTTCTCATTAGCAACATCTTTCATAGATAGGTTGAATTTGATATTTGGGGCACTACTTTGGGGGGGTATTTGTAGAATACCGCGGATCCGTTCTTTCCATAGCATCTCGGGGTTCATTGAATGAGTGGCCTGGTAATTGTAGGGCATCTGCTGTAGATTCCGATTTCATGGGCCCCTTCCATATCCGTGAACCCTCGGCGGAGGTGGCCTCCGGTTGTGTCATTACAGTTGTGTCAGTTGCAGGTTTCAGAGTGGTAGGGTCGCTATCCGGTTGCAGCATAGAATTTCTCCCTGATGCTACATCTCTCGAGGCGTACTTTAAATTGCCTCGGGCCATCGGATTCCTTTGGACATTTCTTCTCTGCTGCTCGTCAAGAGCAGTTAGTTCGCCCTCTCTCTTCCTACCCCAACTGCTCTCGTCCCCACTTTCGTCTCCACTATCTTCGCCACTCTTAAGGCCCACTAACCACGCATTGCCCAATGCATCCTCCGCAGTAGGGCGATCCCCGGGCTGAATTGCGAGCATCGACTTCAGCAATGAAATTCCAGCATCATCTGTCGGGGGCGATAACCCTTTTAGTTTATCTTCGGGGAAGGGCAAACTCCTGTAGTAGTAACGAGATACTTGCTCCCCTGAGGTGAATAAGTGCGTCCCAACAAGTAACTCATATATCACACATCCGAGGGACCAGATGTCAACAGAGTTCGTATAGACCGAGGTTTCACTATTAGAGTCCGATCCTAACACCTCTGGAGCGCCGTAGATTTGAGTTGAAACCTGGGTGTGAAAGGTTGTGGTATCTTGAGGGAGGATTCGTTTTGATATTCCGAAATCCCCTAGCTTGACTCGGACGGGAGACATCGAAACCACAAAAATGTTCTACGTGTTGATTAGGATTTTTCTGATACAACAGAGCCAAGCGAGGTGCTTGGCGGTAGGAATCATACCGCAGGTTTTAAATCCCGGTGAGCCATTCCCTTTTGATGCATTACTTTGAGACCCTCGAATATCTGCTTTGAAATGGTTTGAACTACCCCTTGTTGTAGCGGTGAGCCTATATGCTTGGTGAGATCGCCTTCCGGGAGATATTCCATTGCGATATAGAGAGTCTCGGGTTCCTCGAACCATCCTAGGAACTTCACGAACAATTCCGGACGCTAAAATGGATAACCGTTAGACAACAACAAGGAAATCCCAGACCTGCAGCAAACCGGAGCAAAGCTCCTTGAGAATGAAGACGCAAACCTTTGCTAATATGGCCATCACAAGGAGCTCCCTAGAATAATCGAAGTTAGGGGGTAGTCTCCTCTTATCAATTGCCTTTATGGCACGATGGCGGCCTGTGGCTCCCTGGACTTGCTTATAGACTGCACCGAAACCTCCAATGCCGAGTTCCTCACAATTTCTCCAATCCTCCTCCACCCTCTTATACCTATTTTTCCCTTTCTCCACATATCTTGTATTCGTGACGTAGCCCTGAAAGAATTCCGTCTCGAGTTTATACCATTCAACTAAATCAGATTGAACGGTGTTCATTTCTCGGATTTGGGGCTCTTCGGGCACTGAACTCGCGCTGAATTGACTAAAGAAGTGGGGATGGGGGGGCAGAATGGCCGCGGTATTTGAGGAGCCGGAAGGGAATATTTTGTCAATCAAGCGAAGAGTAGCGAAGAGTAGCGAAGGGCAGTGGAGGGGAATATTTATGAATTAAGAAGAGGGCGGCGGAGGATTGGGGACGTATACAAGTTTACTTTCTCGCTGCGAAAGATCCCTAATAGTGATAAACCCCGTGTGGAATTCCGAAAACACTGACATGGCTTGTCTCCCTTCCCTTTCGTCGTAATTGCACTTTGTGAATAATACAGGCTACTCATTGGCCCCTGAGTAGATCGTATGCATTTCCCCCTGTCGCTGTCCCATTCTTGTGCCTTAACGGGTTGCCTCATGGGGTAATATCATAAATTTTTCCTTGTCGTACTGATGGGGTCCTGTGCTGAAATGTCTTCCCTATCCATAGGGCGCCCTCTCTTAAGTCGGACCCACCGAGGCTCATGGAGCGCGGGCCACTCAACCCAAGTACCTGTATATCCCACCAATCGAGACCTATAAATTATTAACCGGCTTTTCTCAATCGTTGCCCACCCATGGCCGCGGGGTTCCTGTAATCCTAGGTCTAGGTGGTTGGGTCTTAGCAGCAAAGGTGCCCCGCACCAACTGGCTCTGGGACTTATCCAACTTCGCTGCCAAGATACACCCACATACCGTAGAAACTCGAAAAATCGTTTGTCGTAGGAGTTGCCTCCTCTGGTATTCTGGATTTTATCCTTTCCCATCTAAAATTAGATTATTTTTTTCTGGGCGAGCAATCCCAACGCCATCTCCGCCAGCTCGGTAACCGGGGTTCAATTGCTTTCAGCGGGAGAGAAAAGCAATTATTCACCATTTAACAGTACCCTAGGTCATTGGTCTTGTTTCTGCCTGGGAGGTGCTGCCGTGCGCAACGGATCCCTCACGCCACAAAAACGCAGAGCCGATTGAGATCAACGGACCAGATCGAAGGAAAAAAAATCCGCGTATGGATACCAGAGCACCCAGACCGGCGACATCTTATGACTTTGCTTTTTTCCCTTCCCTCAACCTTCCCATTTTCGCTCCTTCGTTGCTTTTGTGTCCCAGCTTGATCTTACTCATTTTATTTTATTTGTAGTTCCACGAGCTAGTCCTAAATAGTAGTGGCTAGGGTGGGCTAGTGGACGGCGTTTATGGCTTCTTAGAGAAATGAAGCTCATTAGCTTCGGAAGGTTGCAAGCGAAATGCTAATCTCAGCCCCTCTGTCCTCCTAGGGCGGTAAAGTGAGCACGGTACGGTACCGTAATCCATGACCAGGGTTGTACTCGTATCCATACTCGGGGGTGCGCGAAAGTGATTAACATTTGTGGCGCAGTTTGGCACAAGGTGATAGGACTAGTCTGGCATTGCCCACATCCAACCGGCCCTCTCACTTTGTGCCAAACTGCGCCACAAAATGTTAATCACTTTCGCGCACCCCCATAGTTGAGCTTCCCTCATTTGGCTCTAGGCCTTCGCCGCTCGGAGGACCGAGTTTGCTCGAGCCTGGCGGCGAGAGTTCGACACTTTTTTCCACCACAAAATTACGAGCAAGCCCACCAATAATGTGGTGGCTCCCACACTGGTGTGGGGTAGGTTTTGTACGGTACTAGAGTAGTCTGGTGTGGTGCATGGCCTATTTGGCAGCGGCCAAATTCATGTAATAGTGGGCCTTGGCACAGAGACGCTTTGCATATAAATCTCTCCTTTATGTATTCTAGTCTAACAACCAACAACCACACGGGGATCAACTAGTTAATTCACAACGTTTCCTTTCCTTCTCAATTGGTTCAAGTACTTCAGTCTTTGTCTTACCCTTGTGAAAGCCTTTGGGCAGTTTGTCTTCAGAGCTACTTTCCACAGGTTTATTGACTGATTTACTGAGAGGGTACGCCACAGGCGACAGGAGGGGAATTCGGCATGCGCAACACACCATCCAACTAAGGGAAGGCTTTGAAATACTCCCACACCGGTACGCATAGAAACTCGGCCTATGGGAGACAGAATGCGCAAGCGGATGATGATTAATGATTGTAGATGGGGTAGTGATTTGAATTTTTGAATTTTTGTTATGTTTTTGTTTTTTGTTATTTTGTTTGTTGTGTTAGCTAGCGTGCGCCGGTTAGGTTTAGTTAGGGTAAATTTAAGTAATCAACGGCCCATTAGAGCAAAGTTCGAGAGACCTTTTTTCTCTTTCTTTTTCTCCTGGCGTGTACTGTACCGGTATTCCCCAGGCTTTCTGTGGGACTACGCCTGATCGACCCCAACCATCCTACAACCGCTAAACCTGGCCTTGATCTAAAAACAAATATAATAATAATATAAACCAAACCCCCCAAAAATTAACCTTCCTACCCCCTCCTTCCTGTCTATACTCCAATCAAGGGCTGCTCTTCCCGCCCCAGATATGCCTCTTGCAATGAGACGCATCCCTTGGGCCCGAATTTCATAAAATTTCCCCCCCACCCCCCTCCTATCGCTATTCCTCTTGGCCTTTTCCCTCGCTAGTTCGACACACTTTTTTCCACACTCTAGTATTGTACAGTACCTAGTTCGGTTATTCGAGTTTTCTGCAGTTTACCCTAGGCGTTACGACGACTTTTCCTACGCAAGTGTCTTGTGGAACTAGTAGTTTCGCGGGGTATTTTTCTCTGAACTGCTGCTGTCACTGAATACCCTATTTAGGAAGCTTCAAACTGAATACAAGGTATACTCACTACGAGATTGAGTCTTGAGCCAACGCTCAGCCAATGGGAGCGACAACGATCCGCCTCGGAGCTCAGCCATCGCGATAACCACAATGGTGATTACAATGACGACCGCACCTACAATGATTACTGCGTATATTTGCGCCCCTCCGTCTTTAGGAGTGCAGGATGTGGTCATAGGACCTTTAGCTTTGCCAGTAGCATCAACTTGAGTCAAAGGCATTGAAATGGTTGATTGTAGTGGGGAATTATGGCTGGGCCCTTTTTCTCAGGACTTGATCTTACCGCGAGCACCCCCGAAATATATTGGTATCACTTTGAATGTCACCGCTTCAACCTTCCTGTCCATTGACTTCTTCCGCGGTCTTGTGTAAAAATATGTGTTTGCTGCTAGCGACTCCGAGGCCGGCTTCATTCGATTGTCCCTGATATTGTGCAATAAGTGAAGTGGAAGTCGGTTTCAGCAGGGGGCGGGAAACGAGACGGCCGTATGATTTCTCCACGCCCAGTCTTGCCATGTTCCATGCTGTGCTAGTACAGTACAGCACCTTTTTGGCGGAGGATATTGAGCACCGAGGGCTAGTCTCCCTATCAGATAACTTCCTTCGGGTGTCGGGGACGAATTTTCCGGATCTCAACCACCCGTATTTCGGCCAAAAATGAACAAAAACTTACTCACTATGATTGTCTGAACACAAGTTCCAGGCAAAAAGGACCCCAATACAGGCATCAAAGATTTGTGCGATATATTTTCTACCAATACTAAATTCAGTGTCAAATGATGGCGTTCTTTATTCCTGGAACTTGTATTATATATACCGTATAGCCTGGTGGAATCCGTTCCCGTACTAACTTAAGTGGTTAAAATAAAGCGTGGCTCAGGATTTTCTGCAAAGTACTCGCTCTTGGTAAACAATTGTTAGAAAGACAGCTTGCTATGTGACTTAAAGCCAGTACAGTTGCCACATATTTCGTGTCGTAGCGTGTTTCGGCTCCCCATGACGTAGGTTACCGGTATATACTCAAACGAGCTCACCTGCTGAGTCGAACTTTCTTCTGACCTCAAAGTGTTATCGACTGCACATGTTGAATAAGGGTCGATTGAATCCGCAAATGTGAACACACGTCATTGTTGTATTATTAGGGATTCTCCCCCTCCGGTTCAGACCTGGGCATGTACAACGTTTGAACAGGTTCATGCAGTATGTGGTGAGACTTCTTGGTCCACGGCCTGATTATGCCGGTGGTATGATGGAACTCATAAACTAGAGACTAGTGCTAAGGAAGAAAAGCTGGTCGCGTTTGCTGCGGTTCCAAAGTGCGGGACGCCGTTTACTTGGGGCATTTTTAACGCCAGTGATTGTTCATTTCTTCATGGTTCTTGTCGGAGGTGGCGCAGAAGAGACCGGAGCTGAAGCGTAGGGTAATGGGACTGATCAATGGAAGAACGGGGGGGAGACAATTTCTCTCTTGCTTGAGACTGCCGTACTTATAGTAGTACGTAGTATGAATATACATCAATATGACCGTTGCCTTTTCCTAGTTACACATGTCCCAAGTTGCCTGACAGTTGGCCGAACATAGCCATACCAATTATCATACTAAGGTAATATTTCTAACAGCGCTAGTCTAAGCTTGGGCCGAGTGACTTACCGTGATTAGGGTGATTGTTAGATTGGTGTTGATTTTCTTTCGTGGTAGATTTGTTTTGTTGGGCTGTGGGAAGGTACATATATGGACTAGGTAGCGGGTTGTTTTGACCAGTGGAAGGCAGATTGGTATAGCTAATATAAATTTACGAGATTGAGCACCTTTGAATCGCCACCCTTCGTCCTACCTGCCCGCTTGCCCAGTGTCGGATATGACAATTGCTCGCTACTAGGAAAGCGAACAACTTAAACCAATCTTATGGAGCTCTACATGCACTTAGATCATGTTGGACTGGGACGGTATGATATTATTGAGTGTAGTAAAAACAGCTTACCAGACCAACAATCTGTGCAAATTTGTAGGAATTCCTATCTGTACAAGTGTCTACAACTATCAACACTGATTGCCCAACCTTTCTGTGCACGTAATAAAAGTAATATAACATCAGCAAAGAGCGAGCTGGGGTGTGGCGGTGGAATAAATGCCCATTGGGGATCAAATCTCTAAGTTAGAGTTCTTTATTAACAATGGACTTAGGTGCAGGATTTGTGATTGATTTGGTATTGGATAAAATCGCTGGGTATTGGGAAGTGGGTCCCCAGATACCGCCGGAATTGTCATCTGCCCCATACTATCAGATTAATTGTGTTCACGAAATTTAATATTGGTAGTAAGGCAGTTCCAATAAAAAGCTGCGGTATGATCACTTCCTATTATGCTTTTGCAACTATCCTCAGAGTAATATTTACCCCGCCGGCTGTTTGGGCTCCCGTGTCGGGTATTCGAGAGTCGGAAAACGTGGTGAGGGATTCTGGAGTTCTGATTGGAGTGTTCGTGTCAGTCTATCACTGTATTTCTAGCCTCCTGTCTTCTGATTATCATTATTATTTTACAGTAGGTTGCAGGACTCCCCTGGTGATATCACGTTGGGAAGATGCTGTGCTTGAGCACAGTACTACCCGTAGTAGCGCATAGCTAAGTGTTCGTAGGGTAGCTAGCCCAGGATTATTAGAGTGGGAATAAAATGAACAAATGTTCCGTCCCTCATTTGACCTGAACATCCGGTAATATCATGGGATCTCAAACGGCTGAATCGTGTGCAGTGCCGTTTGGGTCGCGTCCTCTGGTAAGGCCGGGTATCTTCTCTCTTTTTTTTGTCTCTTATAAAGGCCGAACTATGTTTTCACTCCCCTTTCCAGTCAAGGAGATGCTGGTCTACTAGTCTAATATGTACTGTACGTCGTATCTAAATGTTCTATCTCAAAATACGATCCAATCTATACCAAAATGCTTACTTGCTTGCTGGGAGCGAACCCTCCCCGCCCGGCAGAAATGAGGCATTCCTAGAAACCCGGGTGGAATGCAAGCAAGAAAGAAAGAAGAGAAAAATAAAAGAAGAGAAAAAAAACCTCCGCAAAACACTGGAACGAACAGAGGACTATAGTGAGATAACACATGGGAGCAAGTAGGGAAGCTCGAGGTCTCGAGTAGGGCTTTGCTGGCCGTATCGTACCAGAGTAACAAGCGCACAAAGCACTAATTCTGTTTTAAACCACTAAGAACCTCTCATTAAACACCTAAGACGTAAGAAACACCTCCGTTGAAATCCACCAGCAACCTGGGAAGAGACACATTCACCCATTAAAATCCCAAAATCGGGCTTCCAGTAGGATAAATATTAGTTCCCAAGTTGACATTTCATGAAATACCTAGCTGGCGCAGTGGTTAACACTCCTGTCGCAATTAGCGGGAGCCCAGGAGTTCAATCCATCTGACAATCAGTTATTATTGAACGATCCGTCATGCAGGGCAGGAGAATAAAAATCCTGCCGTATGGGGACTGGGAGATTGAAGAACTTAGCCCTCATCAATAGGGCTGTGGGGTTTAACAATCCTGCTACGAGGAGGTAGAATCCGACTCTAGACCCGGAAGGGTTGGCGATCGGCGGGTAGCAGAAGCGAATGGGAGGGGGGTTGGCAAAGAAAGAAATATGAAAAAATAAAAAATAAAAAATAAAAAATAAAAATAAATATATATATATATATAATTGCTTATTTTACCTTAGGAAGGCAGCAGTTGCCCCTCTCCCTATTTATTGCCTTGTATATATAGACTAGCTTTTCTTAGTAAAGCGAGGTAGTAATGTGGGGTTGGAACAACCCATTGCCAATGGGAAAAAGCGCACAGTCTTGCCCGGGGGTGGTAGAAAACAGGTTAGTCTAAGTCGACGCGTCCTCCCCCGGGGGCCATAGCTCCAGCCCATATAGGGCCACCGCACTCCCGGGAGTTGGAGACCTCCAAGCTCGCTACAACTCGCATTCTCGTCTCCAAGCTCGCTACAGCTCGCGTTCTTTGTTTTCCCACCCACCACCCCTTGCGACTTATATGGCGCCCTCATTGTCATCTTGGGATATATCGGTGGCAACGATCCCAAGCGACAAGGGCAGCGACATTCCCCCAACGCCTCCGACAGTGGACTTACGAACGAAGAGTGCGAGAGGTTCAGATGGATACTGGGTTTCAGATTTCTTTATTTCTTCTCAGGGTTTTTTCATTCTCTCTTTATATCATCATCTTCATGTATTCACTTGGCTTTGCAAAAATTGGCTAGTACTATGTATTACACATCGTGCAATACTACGCGGTTTGCAACTTCGCAAATCTAATACTATAGCTAGCACTCTACAATTAAGATGGTGAGACGAGGGAGGATAATACTTTTTTATTAAATTTCAAATGAGATAGTGGGAGCCGGACAGACAAAACTATCCTATTTACTGAGGCTAAAGCCATCGCATAAATTTGCCTAACAGACTTCCAATAAACGTAGCCAGTATTTATCCGCAAACCCTCCTACTCCAGTCGCCCCGCAAGAAATATAGCTTCAACAGTGGAAATCTAGTAAATCCGTTTTAAACATGCCATAAGTCAAGAAAATCCTAATCAACGCTCTAAAATCTCTCGACAGTGTGAGTTCCTTTTTAACTCCATAATCCCGAACCTAACGCCATAGATACATGTACGGCAACAGTGAAATCATGATTGATCTTTCTGAAACCTAGCCCAAATTTTCATACCACTTCATGATTCCGCCCTCCCCGATGCACGATCCACCTCCCCAGTTTCCTGTAACCCCTCCACTCCCGTCTCTAGTGTCGTTTCCTTAGCCCGAACTGTGTTTGGCTGCTAGAATGTTTGGATCCTGGATGAGGTTTCTATTTCCCCTGGCACTGTGGCCGAACCCAACGCTAAGATTTCCTCCGGTCCTAAGTTTTCATCCAACATTAGGATTCTAATTAGTATTCGGGCAAGCATTGGAATTCCAGTTATGATTCGGGACGGCGTTAGGGTTATGATTGGGATTCGAGTTAACATTAGGATTCCAGTTAGGATTCGAACCAGTATTAGGATTCTAGTTAGAGTCCGAACTAGCGTTATTCTGGATAGGATTCGAGCCGGTAGTGGGGTTCCTGTTAGGATTCGGGCCAGCACTAGGATTCTGATTAAGATTCGGATCATTATTAGGATTTTGTCTGCTGTAAGGATTCTATCCCGAATTCGGGTTTCGTCAGGCGTCAAGATTTCCCACGGGAGAGATAGTTGTGCCACTCCAACCCCGGACGCACCCCCTCCTATGGGCGTTAGGTGCAGAATTCTGCAAGCCCTCATCCCCCAATGCTCCCAAATTGTCTGATGACTATGATCTGAACTAGCTCTACCGGCGGGGTAGATTTGCGAGTGCGTAACTCTTTCCCTCGGTGCATCTAGAGCGGGGGCGGGGGCTTCACACTTTAGGGTGTGTCCTACCCGGCAATTTGTCACCGGGGCCAATTGAAGACTATCTCCATGGTGAAGGTCTGGTGTTGGGGGACTGCTTGTGGGAGGTCTAGGATTCAGCAACCAGTTCCCATTAGCAACATGTTTTATAGATAGGTTGAATTTGGTATTTGGGGTACAACTTTGGGGGGGTGTTTGTGGAATACCGCGGATCCATTCTCTCCATAGCATCTCGGGGTTCATTGAATGAGTGGCCTGGTAATTGTAGGGCATCTGCTGTAAATTCTAATTTCATGGATCCCTTCCAGATCCGTAAACCCTCAGCAGAGGTGACCTCCGGTAGTGTCATTGTAGTTGTGTCAGTTGGAGGTTTCGGAGTGGCAGGGTCGCTATCCGGTTGCAGCCTAGCATTTCTCCCTAACGCTACATCTCTCGAGGCGTGCTTTAAATTGCCTCGGGCGATCGGATTCCCTTGGCCATTTCTTCTCTTCCGTTCGTCAAGAGCAGTTAGTTCGCCCTCGCTCTTCCTGCCCCAACTGCTCTCCTCCCCCCTTTGTGTTGTTTCATCTTGATCGTCTCCACTATCTTCGCCACTCTTAAGGCCCACTAACCACGCATTGCCCAATGCATCCTCCGCGGTAGGGCGATCCCCGGGCTGAATTGCGAGCATGGACTTTAGCAATGAAATTCCAGCATCATCTGTCGGGGGCGATAACCCTTTTAGTTTATCTTCGGGGAAGGGCAAACTCCTGTAGTAGTAACGAGATACTTGCTCCCCTGAGGTGAATAAGTGCGTCCCAACAAGTAACTCATATATCACACATCCGAGGGACCAGATGTCAACAGAGTTCGTATAGACCGAGGTTTCACTATTAGAGTCCGATCCTAACACCTCTGGAGCGCCGTAGATTTGAGTTGAAACCTGGGTGTGAAAGGTTGTGGTATCTTGAGGGAGGATTCGTTTTGATATTCCGAAATCCCCTAGCTTGACTCGGACGGGAGACATCGAAACCACAAAAATGTTCTACGTGTTGATTAGGATTTTTCTGATACAACAGAGCCAAGCGAGGTGCTTGGCGGTAGGAATCATACCGCAGGTTTTAAATCCCGGTGAGCCATTCCCTTTTGATGCATTACTTTGAGACCCTCGAATATCTGCTTTGAAATGGTTTGAACTACCCCTTGTTGTAGCGGTGAGCCTATATGCTTGGTGAGATCGCCTTCCGGGAGATATTCCATTGCGATATAGAGAGTCTCGGGTTCCTCGAACCATCCTAGGAACTTCACGAACAATTCTGGACGCTAAAATGGCTGGCCGTTAGTCCACAACAAGGTAATTCTAGACCTGCGGTAAACCGGAGCAAAGCTCCTTGGGAATGAAGACGCAAACCTTTGCTAATATGGCCATCACAAGGAGCTCCCTAGAATAATCGAAGTTAGGGGGTAGCCTCCTCTTATCAATCACCTTTACCGCACGATAGCGGCCCGTGGCTCCCTGAACTTGCTTATAGACTGCACCGAATCCTCCAATTCCGAGTTCCTCACAATTTCTCCAATCCTCCTCCACCCTCTTATACCTATTTTTCCCTTTCTCCACATATCTTGTATTTGTGACGTGGCCCTGAAAGAATTCCGTCTCGAGTTTACACCATTCAACTAAATCAGATTGAACAGTGTTCATTTCTCGGATTTGAGGCTCTTCGGGTACCGAACTCGCGCTGAATTAACTAAAGAAGTGAGGATGGGGGCAGAATGGCCGCGGTTGTTGAGGAGCCGGAAGGAAATATTTTGTCAATCAAGCGAAGAGTAGCGAAGGGCAGTGGAAGGGAATATTTATGAATTAAGAGGAGGGTGGCGGGGAGTTGGGGGACGGATATAAGTTAACATCTCGCTGCGAAAGGTCCCTAATAGTGCTAAATCTTGTGGGGAATTTGCTGTACGGTTCTCGCCTTGTTCCCTCCCCGTAGTACTGGCTGGGAAAGGGTTTGCACTTAACAAGATTTGCAGGGGAAAAATAGTACTTACCAGAGAATACAGTGAGACCTTGCCAAACTCACTATGCAGCCAAGCCCACCATTCATGGGTTGTGGCCAATCGAAGAGTAGACTTGCGGCCACTGTCCCTCATGTTGGCCAATTAGAGTGCGACAATCTGGTGGCTTGCATAGCGAGTTTGGCTGTTTCTACAGTACCGGTACTGTAATAGGGGTACAAGGATAGGAACCTGTTAACCGGAACATGCAGGGATAGCATCACTCCATACAGGGATACACATCGCTCAGTGATCGAGCAAGCCCTCAGAATACCATGCGCTTAACAGTCAACCCTTTCAGATACCATCAACCAAGAAATATACCATCGAAAAAGTGAAACCATTGCAGGGAACCATCACTCTCTCCGGCCACCATTAAATAGCAAAGAAAAATTAACAAATAAAGTGAAAAAGGATTAAATGCAGTCAATGTCTTATATTTATTTTTCCACCCTCAGAATGGCGCTGTGGGATAGTTTTCTAAGCTAAGAATCCCTAGAAAATGGCCAAAATAATAATTGTAGGAGGTTCTAGAAAAATACTAGAAGGGTTGAAGTAAATTTTTATTTTTTCCGCCATTTTTTTCAATTGTTTAAAAAGATAGCGGTAGGCTGGAATGTGTAAAAAGACCCGGTTGTTCGTTGCAATAGAGGGCGCCCCTGTGAAGGTTTCACTTTCAGGATGGTATATTTCCCGGTCGATGGTATCCGAAAGGATTGACCGCCAAGCGCATGGTATTCTAAAGGTTTTCTCCTCAGTGATCACGCCGGAACCCGTATCTCATTGGCTGGCCTCCTGGCCCAGATCGCATGCAAGAACAGCTGCCCGCAAAAACGGTTGTCATCCCTGATGCTGTTCCATTCTAGTGTCACCACAGGCCGCGTCACGGGGTAATTGATTCAAGATCATAAATTTTTCCTAATCGCACTGATGGGGTCCTCTGCTAAGATGTCTTCCACATCCATAGCGCACCCTGTCTTAAGTCGGACCCACCGAGGCTCTGGAGTGTAGGCCACTCAACCCAAGTGCTCGTATACTCCATCTATCGAGACTTATCAATTAACTAGCTTTTCTCAATCGCTGCCCATCCATGGCCGCGAAGTTCCTGTAATCCTAGGTATACGTGGTAGGGTCCCAGAAGCAAAGCTGCCCCGCACCTAATGGCTCTGGAACTTATCCAACGTCGGTGCCAAGATACTGTACGAGTACACCCACATACCGTAGAAACTCGAACAATCGTTTGTCGTGGGAGCTGCCTCTTCTGGTAAGGCCTGGGATTTTATCTTTCCTCATCTAAAATTAGAGGGGGTTTCTTCGGAAAGGGTGGGTGATGGAATGGAATATTCCTGCAAAGCAAGCAACCCCAACCCCCGCTCGGTAAACAAAGTTGATCTACTCGTGCCCTACGGCGGCGTTTCCGCGGGCTGGTCCTAAATAGTAGTGGCTAGGGTGGGCTCGGGCACGGCGCTTGTGGCTGCTTAGAGGAATGAAGCTCCTTGGCTCCGCAAGGTTGCAAGCGGAGTGCTGATCTCTGCCCCCCCGCCCCCCCCTAGAGGCGCTAGGGCGGTAAAGAGGGTAATCCATGAGCAGGGTCGTGCTGTACCGTACTCAGTGTTGCAAAGAAAGCCTTTGATAATCGAACCCGGGGGGTTAGAATGGGGGGAGGGTTTGAATCGGGGCTTCTGAAAATGGGGATTGAAGGGGGGGGTTCTTTAATGTCTTAGTAAGCCAAAATAGCATGAACTCTTGGGAATTTCTACCTTCACCCCAGCTATGTGAATATTTATTGCTCAGAAGAAGGGGAAGTGGGATGCCAGAGCTGGTTTACTTGCTTCTTTATTGCGCTTCCTTTTCCTATCATCTCATTTGTTTCTTTGCTTCCGACTGCCTTCAAATATCATTGCTTACCGTTTTGTTAGAAGGGGTTCTAATGTCAGTGGACAAAATTAACCGATCACCGGGTGAGCGTGGCAACCCATCGCTTCCGCGCCCTGCAAAAATCATTACCCCTCAACAGGCACCTCATAATACCTTCTCTTTTTTATTATTAAGGCTGATGGATTGCATACTAAGTACTGATTACTGCCATGTATTTAATTATTTCTGCTTATTTTTCTTGACTGGGTTGGGGTGGTTGTATGGATGAGGTTGACAGCGTCACAGCGAAAATTATGAGCGTTCGTTGATCGGTTAATACAATATAATATTATAACCCCCCGATTCGAAAAAGTGGGTTCCTAGTCCTTCGATCATTTTTGATCGAACCCCCCCCTTCGCTGCAACATTGACCGTACTGTACCTGGGGTTATTGTTGGAAAAGCTGCCCGGCATGTTGGTTTCTTTTGTTTCATCAAAGAACGGAGATTAAGAAAGATTTTTTCATTGACGGATGGATAGGACAAATGGAAAGCATGAAGGCTACGAGAATGAAGGAAGTTTTCTTTTGTCATACATTTCTTTTGTTCAGGGATAACAGAGTGTTTATTTCATTTGTTTCTTTGAAGGATAGACAAGGCGATAAGGAGGCATTTGCGGAACGAAGTGGAAATGTGTGGTGATGGTTGGAAGACTGAGAATGGTGTTTTGCGTTTCATATATACTCCTGTCATTACCGTCAGTTTAGCAAGTAACTCATCGACGAATATACCTCAAGTTGCTCGCTATCATTATCCTCTCTCCCACTGTTGCTCTTTTGGTGCCGTATTTGCGCTTATTTCGTTTAGTTATAAGTGAGTCTGTTGAGCTCCCTCATTAGCTCCAGGCCTTCGGGGCCACTCGGAGAGCCGAGCTTGCTCGAGCTTGGCGGAGAGAGTTCGACACACATTTTTCCCATCATAAAATTGCTAGGAAATCCACCGACTACCGTATGTAGTATCATAGCTCCCGTACGCATAGAAAATAGCTCTATGAGAGCAAAGTTCGACAGCCTTTTTTCCCCCCTTATTTTTCTCTCTTGGCGTATATTCTCTTCGGGCCGCCTGTGGGACCCCGCCTGCTCTGACCTAACTATCCTACAGCCACTAACAACCCGGCCTTGATTTAAAAACAAATAATAATATTATTATAATACAAACCAAAACCCCAAAAAGGTAATCTCCCTATCTCCTCCTTCCTGCCTATACTCCAATCAGAGACTACTCCCAATTGCCTGACGTTTGTAAAAACGACTGCTATTGCATATGGGCAAAATCTTGCCCGGAGCCTCAAGATTTTGCCCATATGCAATAGCAGTCGTTTTTACAAACGTCAGGCAATTGGGAGTACTCTTCCCACCCCAGGTGTGCCTCTTGCAATGGGACGCATCCCTTGATTGTGTAATCATTTCGATGTCCTATTCTTGTGAGTAATACTCTCGAATCTGAACCAGTGAGGCAGCTGTTGTATAGTCTGCGAAGTACATTTCACTCTTTACTCAAGATAGTTTTAGAAACCATAAAATAGTTTGCTGCATTTGGACTCTGGTCATCGGGATGGCGTTGGGTAGAGCACAAAAGAGAGCGCCCGAATCAAGTCCTGCCCCTCAAATCTAATGGATTGAGCTTGGGAAATGGGACGATTGGTTTTGGGGTACCGGCATCTGACATGTGAGTCCACATTTGTCAACCACCAGTGCTCGCAAGACCGCAACTCGGTCAAAGCACTGGATGTTGGCTTCTTGAAAGATTGGATGATGACAGCAACATAAAGGCCATGACTCTCTAGCTGACCTGGGGCTTGAGCGGCTGTCGCTGGGGGTTCTTGCGGGATTACGCATAACAGGAAAGAGGCCAGAGCACAGCTCAAACACCTTATGCCAATATACGCATAACGATAGGGATGCGCTAGGAGCTTCGGAAGTCTTCAATGTCACCTTGACGTGTTATAAGAGATCTATGACCACGCTCTTTACAAGCGAAACTCATGCTCACAGTCTGAGCTTCACCCCCCATACCCGCAAACACCGCTTCAGCCCCCCTGTAGCCTCTAGTCTCCTAATGGATCAAGCTCCTAGTATTATATATACCGTATAGCCTGGTGAAGTTCGTCCGCATACTAAGTGGTCAAAATAAAGCGTGGCTCAGTATTTTCCACAAAGCGGCGCTCTTAGTAAACTTTCTATCTTAATTTCGGGCTAAGGGGGTCATTTTTTAATGTACGCTCGTCCCTTTATCTAAGAGGGGGAATTTCAGACATCTTAGCGCGAGGTTCAATTGTTCAAGTTCTGGCGGTATCAAACGAGCTCACCTGCTGAGTCGAACTTTCTTCTGACCTCAAAGTGTTATCGACTGACCATGTTGAATAAAGATCCATCGAATCCACAAGTGTGAACACACGGCCATTGTTGTATTATTAGGGATTCTCCCCCTCCCGCTCAGACCTGGGTATGCACAACGTTTGAACAGGTTCATGTAGTATATGGTGAGACTTCTTGGTCCACAGTCTAATTTTGCCGGTGGTGTGATGGAACCCATAAACTAGAGACTAGTGCTACGAAAGAAAAGCTGGTCGCGTTTTCTGCGGTTCCAAACCGCGGGATGCCGTTTACTTGAGAGATTTTCAGCACCAGTGATTGTTCATTTCTTCATGGTTCTTGTTGGAAAATGTGGCTTCTCAGGATCTAATTACTTGTGGTTGACCGCATCAGATGCCACTAGTAGATGAATGTGGAGATGGAAGTGTCACCAGTGCGTCATGTTAGGAGAATGGTGGATATGGTATAGGACACAGTGTCCGGTGTGATTGCTAAGTCCATTGTGTATATTAGTAGCTCTTTCCTGCACGAGATGGTAAAAAGGAAAGTAGTAGTGGGTTTCCCTTTTTCACGGAGAATCAAGCATATCTTACAACAGTTCTTGTTGTAATGTGGCCCTGGTTATCACAAGCTTCCGGATAACCTCAAACAAGGAGCAGTCTGAACTTATGCGTGGAGATGCGAGTAGTGGTTTGAGGGTTGTTTGGGACGGAGGAAAGAATGTTACGGATTGCAAGGGATGGAGCCCCGAGATGTCATGGATATCTGCGAGGTTGGCCATTATGTAGTATATAGATATCACCCGCTTTTGTGGTCGGTGGAGGAGAGAGATTAAGTCAATAAACCGTTCGCAATTCTCACCCAAATACATTCAAACTCTTTGTTGAAAAGCATCAGGAAATTCTCTATTTACTTCAGTTCTGGTCTAAGCTAGGGCCGAGTGATCACCGGTGACTGGTGGGGTTGTTAGATTAGTGTTTTTCTTTTGCCCTGGATTTGTTTTGTTGGGCTGTGGGGAGGTATAGACATGGACTAGGCGGCGGTTTTTTTTGACTAGTGGAAGGCAGGTTTGTATAGCTAGTATAAATTTGGGAGATCGAGCACCTTTGAACAGTCAACCTCCTTCTTATCAGTTTGCTTGCCCAGTGTTTTGTATGATAATTTCTCACTGCTAGGAAAGCGAACCTCTTAAACTAATATTATGGAGTTCTACATGTATTTAGATCATGTTGGACCGGGACGGTACAACACCATGAACTGTAGTAAAAACAGCTATTCAGACTAATAGCCTGGCACTGGAATAAATTCCCTTTGTAGATCAAATCCCTAAATTAGGGTTATTTGTTGACAATGGCCTTAGGTGCAGTCTTTGTGATTGATTTGGTGTTGGATAAGCCCCCTGGATATTAGGAAGTGGCTCCCCAGACACGGCCGGAATTGTTATCTGCGCCATGATCATTTCCTATAATGATTTTGCTACGATCCCCAGAGTCGCTTTTATGCCGCCGGCTGTTTGGGCTCCCGTGCCGGGTGTCCGAGGGTCGGAAAAAGAGGTGAGGGATTCTGGAGTTCTGATTGGAGTGTTCGTGCCAGTCTATCTCTATGGTTCTAACCGCTTGTTTTCCGATTATTATTGTCTTCCTATAGTTATCTGCGGGACTCCCCTGATGTCTGAGAAGCTTCTGTGCTCGAGCATAATTCCACCCTTAGCAACGCATAGCCAAGTGTTCGTAGCGCGGCAAGTCGGTGACCACCAGAGTGGAAATAAAACTAACAAATGTTCCGCCCCCCAGCGCACCTAGACATCCGGTAATATCACAGTCTCGAATGATTGAATCGTGTGTAGTGTCATTCGGGTTACCTCCTGTGCTAAGGCTCGGCATCTTCTCTAGTTTTGCTTTATCTGCCAGAAGGGCTGAACTACGGGTTCCTTTCCTTTTCTTCGAAGAGATGCTGGACTACTAGTGCCACACCCAGCGTATTATTCAATACTCCGCGGTACGCATCTACGCATATCTAATACTGTAGTTAGTACTCTACGATTACGATCCATCTATAAAAATACCTTAAAGGGTGAGACGGGGGAGTATTATACTCTTTTGTTAAATTTCGAATGAGATAGTGGGAAGCAGACGAACAAAACTATCCTGTTGGGACTAAAGCCATCGCATAAATTTTCCTAACAGACTTCCAATACACCTAGCTAGTATTTATCCGAAAAAAGCTTTCAACTCCAGTCGCCCCGGAAAGAAATATAGCTTCCACAGCGAAAACCTAGAAAATCCGTTTCAAACACGCCATAAGTCAAGAAAATCGCGACCAACGTTCCAAAATCTCTCCACAAAATGAGTTTCCCCCAACTTCATAATCCCGAACCTAACGCTGCGGATACAAGTCGCTACGACACCAGTGAAATAATGATTGGTCTTTCCGAAACCTAGCCCAAATTTTCATACCACTTCACGATCCCGCCCTCCCCGATGCACGATTCACTTCCCCAGTGTCCTACAACCCCTCCACTCCCGTCTCCGGTGTCCTTTCCTTAGCCTGAACTGTTTAGCTGCTAGAATGTTTGGATCCCGACTGAGGTTTCGATTTTCCCCGGCACCGGGGCTGAACACAACATTAGGATTTCCTCCAGTCCTAGGTTTCCATCCAACATTAGGATTCTGATTAGGGTTCGGGCCAGTATCGGAATCCCGGTTATGATTCGGGACGGCGTTAGGGTTCTGATTGGGATTCGAGTTAACATTAGGATTCCAGTAAGGATTCCAGTTAGGATTCGAGCTAGGATTAGGATTCTCATTAGAGTTCGAACCAGCGTTATTCTAGTCAGGATTCGAGGCGGCATTGGGGTTCCGGTTAGGATCCGGGCCAGCACTAAGATTCTGATTAAGATTCGGATTATTGTTAAGATTTTGCCCGCCGTTAGGATTCTGTCACGGATTCGGGTATTGCCAAGTGTTAGGATTTCCCATGGGATAGACGGCTGTGGTACCCCGAATCCCGCCGCACCAACCTCCCGATGCTCCCGAATGGTCTGATGACTATGGTCTAAACTAGCTCCTCCGGCAGGGCAGGCTTGTGAGTGCGCAATTCTTTTCCTGGGCGCATCCGGGATGGGGGCGGGAGCTTCGCGCTTTAGGGTGCGTCCAACCCGGTCATTTGTTCCCAAAACCAATTGAAGAATATTTCCGTAGTGAGGGTCTGCGGTAGGTGAATTGCTTGTAGGAGATCTAGGATTTAGCAACCAGTCCTCATTAGTATAATATCACGTTTTATGGATAGGTTGAATTTGGTATTTGGGGTGCTACTTTGGGGACATGCTTGTAGAACATTGTGGATCCGTCTTTTCCTCAGCATTTTGAAATGAGTCGCATGGTAATTGTGAGGCATCTGCTGTCAATCCCAATTTCACGGACCTCTCCCGGACCAGTGAACTCCCAGTAGAGGCGACCTCTGTTAATGTCATTATAGTTGCGTTAATTGTAGAGTTCGGGGCGGTAGGGTCGCTATCTGATTGCAACCCCGCGTTCGCCCCTAATGCTGCATCACCTGGGGCGAACTCTGAGGCGTCCTGTGGGGTTAGATTCCTTTGGCCTCTCCTGTTCTTCCGTTCGCCATGAGTAGTTATTTTGTCTTCGCTCTTCCTACTCCAACTACTCTCATCTCTATTTTGTGCTGTTTCATCTCGATCGTCTCCACTATCTTCGTCGTCACTCTCAAGGCCCACCAACCATGGATTGCCCAATGCATCCTCCGCAGTCGGGCGATCCTCGGGCTGAATCGAGAGCATGGATTTTAGTAATGAAATTCCGGCATCGCCTGTCGGGGGTGATAGCTCTTTCAGTTTATCTTCGGGAAAGGGCCATTTTCCGAAGAGGTAACGAGATACTTGAGTTTCTGAGGCGAATAACCGTGTCCCTGCGAGTAACTCATATATCACACATCCGAGAGACCAAATGTCGACAGAATTGGTGTAGACCGAGGTTTCACTAGTAGAGTCTAGCCCTAGAACCTCGGGAGCGCCGTAGATTTGGGTTGACACCTGGGTGTGAAAGGTTGTAGCAGCCTGAGGCTGGATCCGTTTTGATATTCCAAAATCCCCCAGCTTGACTCGGAATGGAGACATCGAAACCACAAAAATGTTCTGCGCATTGATCAATATTTTTGCGATACAACAGAGCCAAGCGAGGTGTTTGGTAGGAATCATACTGCAGGCTTTAGATCACGATGAGCTATCCCCTTCTGATGCATTACTCTGAGACCCTCGAGTATCTGTTTTGAAATAGCTTGAACGGTCTCTTGAGGCAGCGGCGAGCCGAGATGCTTGGTGAGATCGCCTTCCGGGAGATACTCCATTGCAATATAGAGAGTTTCGGGTTCCTCGAACCATCCCAGGAACTTCACGAACAATTCCGGACGCTAAAACGGCTAACCGTTAGACCACACAAGGAAATCCCAGACTAGCGGTAAACCAGGGTAAAGCCCCTCGGGAACGGGGACACAAACCTTTGCTAATATGGCCATCACAAGGAGTTCTCTAGAATAATCGAAGTTAGGAGGCAGCCTCCTCTTATCAATCGTCTTTACCGCACGATAGCGGCCCGTCGTCCCCTGGGCCTGCTTATAGACGACACCGAAACTTCCGGTACCGAGTTCCTCATAATTTTTCCAATCCTCCTTCACCCTCTTATAACCACCTCTTGCCCTCTCCACAGTTCTTGTATGTCTAACATGATCCTGAAAGAGTTCCGTCTCGAGTTTACACCATTCAACCAAATCTGATGGCTCCGTGTTCATTTCTAAAATTTGAGGCTCTTTGAGTCCAGAACTCGCGCTGAATTAACCGAGGAAAATTGTGGTGTAGAATGGCCGCGGCTATTGAGAAGCTGGAATCAAGCGAAGAACGGTCAAGAATGGTGGAAAGGATGCGACTCATCTCTCGTCCTCCGACAGCTCTAATATTTATATCATGCCCCCCCATATTGGGCGATTTCGCGTGATAGTGAAGGTCAGTGAGAGGAGGGAGGCAACTAATGATGGATGAAAACCTGGTTGCGGATGCCAAACTTGTTGTGGGTATTCCCTGCATCCTTCTCATTCGCTATCCCCCCACACGGTGCAAGGCGAAGTCGGTATTTCGAATGGAACTGTTGCATAAGTCTCACCTCCTCCCAAGAATCCAAGGACCCAAACCCCCGAGCCGCCCGCAAGAGCGACTGTCGCCACAGATGCCACTACCGTATGAGAGCTCCCGGAGGAGGGGGTCGCGGGGCAATGCCGCCCCCATATCATAAAACTTTCCAAGCCGCACCAATCCAACATCCTATGTTGAGGATACTCCCACATAAGGTAGCATACCCTCGTTTAAATCGGACCTATCGACATCGCTAGGGCGTGGAAGCCATTCAATTCAAGTGCTTGTTTAATCATTCCGTATGTCTGATTCCTGGCTAACATCCCCTGATCCTTGTCCACTCGTTGCCTTCAAGTACCCGTAGCCCCCGGTGTAATGTGGCGGGGTCCGAGAAGCAGAGATGCACTATGTTGGACCTCCTGGCTCTGAGACATATCCACTAGCCCGTTGCTGCCAAGATAGCCATCCATCGAAACTCAAATACTCGTAAACGAACCGTTCGCTGTCATTAGGGCTGCCTGCCCTAGGAAGATCTGATGTTATTTTTTCTTTTTCCCTCTCCCAGGGAAGTTGAGGAGCTCTTCTTCTGCGGTGTTTTTCGCTCACTCTCTTCTGGCAAAGTGAGTAATTCTTGGCCAGGATAGCGCATGGTTCGGTATTTCTCGGGCCCCACGAGGACTTTATCGACACAAGTATCTTATGATGCTATTAATTTCACAAGTGGAGTATCGACGTTGTGTCGGAGTAACATGTTGTACTTTCCCAGTTGCACAATACCTGTATTAATCACGATCGAATCAAGACTGTTTCAGAGTCACTAATTCAAAAAGGATAAATACTGGATACAGTGCCGGGTACTTGAATCCAGCCGAAAACCAACACAAGAATAATTCTCGAAAAATTTCAACCACCCCACCACATCTTTGGGAAGATATGGCTTCGTATAAGTGCTCAGAGGACACTCCTCTTTAATTCTATGTTTTCTAATCTTATTAGTGGAAATAGTAAATACCCATGTATGGCCATTTTCGAAATGACTTTTACCAAGCCCCACAATTGTTTAAAATATTATGTAAGCAAAATGAATAACCAATGAGGGCTACCCACCAAATATCCGACCATATAAACTAGGGGAGCCCTCAGCGAGGAGGAGCCCTCAGCGAGGCCCGGCACCGCCCCGCCTCGTTGGGGGTTCCCCCAGTCTAAGTTAGTTTCAACAAGGAGCGGGAAACGAGACAGCTGTACCGGCATGATGCAGCTGCACTCATTTGAGGGTCTACGCAAGGAGACCTAGGTGGCAGGAAAACAGTTATCATGCGAACCCAAAGGTTTTGGACACCCAGGTGGGTAGCGAGACCTGGAAGAAGTGTAAAATAGGGCTTTTCAGACATGAAGAAATCCGATCGCTGCGGAACAAGTCAGCTGTAGCACATCTCTCTTCTTTTTCAATTTACTAAAAGATTTTAGTGATGATAATATTGGGCATTCAGTAGCAGATTACCACCTATTCTATAGCAGCCAGCATGATTAGTACTGTACCCAACTTGTATAGCCGGGAATCCTAATTTGAACAGGGAACGAATTTGAGGGCAATGCCATACGGTATTACCCGACTCAAGCCACAATTATCTAGCTACCAAGGTATAATACTTACACCTATCGCGCAAACTCATTCTTGCATCTAGGTCCCTTTCCTGATAACCGCCACGGTCTCCATGCGAAAACCCCCTTTTTTCATCATCTGCTGTGTTATGGGTGTCATACCGGTATCGTACTCGTACAGCACCTTCTTGCCGGAAGTTATTCCGAGCCCGGAGAGCTCCGGGTCTCCCTACTGAATGACTTCCTTCAGGCATCGGGAGCGAATGTGCCGGAGGCCAGCCTCCCGTATCTTAGGAAAAAATGCGGCAAAAGCTTACTCACTGGTTGTGTGAACACAAGTTCCAGCCGCCGAGCACCCGAACACGGGCGTTAAAAATTTGTATAACAACTTATCTGTGAGTATCTGAACTCGCATATCGCACTAAATCCAGACTCAAATGTTCGTGCTCTTTGTGCTTGGAACTTGTATATTCCGTGTAGGTATGTCATGGGGAGCCGAAACTCTCTGCGACACGAAATATGTGGCAACTGCACTGTACTCGAGTACAGCCTCGTTCCCAAAGTTCTCGCGGATCAAGAGGTACCAGGGAAAAATATTGGCAGTAACAAATGTACTGGTACAAGTGTCTGCAGAAAACCTGAAGTTCAAATTCTTGTACCGGTACATGAGTTGTCCCCAGATTTTTGCTAAAATACCTATCGATCAGCGAGAACTTTGCGAACGAGGCTGTACTAGCTTTAGACTAGAGTACGGTACATAGCAAGCTATCTCCTTGACAATTATTTACCGAGAACGGCCACATTGCGAAGAGTCCTGGGCCACCCTTTATTTTACCTTCTTACGGGAGTTAGGGAACGGATTTCACTAGGTTTCTTTTAAACGAGACCACCTGCTGAGTCAACCTTTCTTTTACCTCTCAGTGTGGAAACGTGTTTCGCCAGATTGTGTGTTATTTGCTGCGCCTATTGGATAAGAGCCCATCGAATTCACAGGTGTGACCGCCCCTCCATAGTTGTGTTATTAGGGATTCTCACCCACCCGTTCAGATCCGGATACAAGTACGGTACATGCCACGGTTTAAATGGGTTCATCGTATCACGTGGTGAGGCTCTTTGGTTCATAATCTAATTTTGGTGCTGGCCTAATGAAATTTATAGACTAGAGACTAGGCTACGAAAGAAAAGCTAAGAGCCTGTTTGGCTACAACGGTTCCGTTCCGTTGGGCGAACGTTTCTGCTGTGAAAAGGGCCTCTCCGTTTTGAAACGGAAGGAAAAGGGTCATTGGTATGGGAGAACGGAACGGAACAGTTGTAGCCAAACAGGCTCTAGTGTTGTTAGTTCGAGTTCCAAAGTGCGAGATGCTATTAACTCGGGGGTTTTTCAACAGTGGTTATCGTCCCATACTTCACAGTTCTGATTTGCACTGGGACCGGGTGACCGCGCATGACAATGGTGGCCATCGCTGGACTGGGGTTGTTTTTCTTCTGTAGTGGATTTGTTTTTTTTGGGCTGTGGGTAGGTGCATGGGCCTGATTGTGGTTTGTTTTGACTAACGGAAGGTAGGTTAGTATAGCTATCATAGTATGAATAAATATATGAAATTGAGCACCTTTGAATTGTTACCCTTTACCCTATCAACTCGGGCGCTTAGAGTTGCATATGATAATTGCTCGCTACTAGGAAAGCGGATACCTTGAGAAAAACTTATGGAGTTCTATACGCACTTAGATCATGTTGGGATGGGGTGGTATGGTATTATGGGGAGTCGTGAAAATAGCCTAAATAGACTAATCCCCTCTGAAAATGTGTAAGAATTCCTATTGGCACAAGTGGCTACGCCGATGCACAACCTTTTTTCCCACGCAATAAAAGTAACCTACCACCAATAAAGAGAGAGCTGGGGTGTGGCGGTGGAATAAATTCCCCTTGGAGATCCAATCTTTAAGCTAGCTCCCTCCTTTGGTAGCGCCCTCAGGTGTGGTATTTGTGATTGATTTGGTATTGGATAAGACCTCTGGGTATTGGAGAGTGGGTCCTTAGGTGGGGCCGGTATTCTCGCCTGTGTTGTACTGTCCAAGTAACCGTACATATTCAAAAATATTGGCAGTGGTGATTTAGTCCCTATAAAAATTAAATTCAATATGCTAGGAAAAACTTCCATGCATGTAGCTTGACTTGTGAGTGGCTGTATGACCGTGGCCTACAGTATAGTGCTTTTGCCATAGTACGATCACCAGAGTCGCTTTTCCGCCGCCGCCTGCTTGGGCTCCAGTGCTGGGTTTCCGAGGGTAAGAAAACGTGGTGAGGGATTCTAGGACCTAATTGGAGTATTCGAGCCAACCTATTCTCGTGTTTCTAACCCCCTGTTTTCCAGCTATGATATCATAATATATAATTATTATTGCTTTTTCTACAATAGGCTTCAGGGCTTCCCTGGTGATATTACGTCTGATAAGCTCCCGTACTCGAGCACAGTCCCACCCGTAGTAATGCATGACCAGGGGTTCGTAGCACGGCCAGCCCAGGATTACCAGAGTGTAAATAAAATAAACAAACCTTCCATTCCCCAGTGCACCTCAACATCCGGTAATATCAGAGGATCTCAAATGATCGAATCGTGTATGGTGTCGTTCAACCCGGGGTTGCCTCCTCTGGTGAGCACACATCTCTCTCTTTTCCCGTCTTTTAGAAGAGCAGAACCGTGTTTTCACTCCTCTTTCAAGAGAATAAATTGTTGACCAATTTTCCAACGCAAGAACCAATATATTGCAGATATCGAAGTTAACGAGAAAGGAAAGAAAGATAGGAAATGAAAGAAAAGGAAAACCACCTAAGGAAACACAGGCCCATATCCTCCGCTTAGTTTTAGAATTGATTGTTCCACAGCCGGAGGCATTGGGAAGGTTGCCGCTGCCCTTGCCAAGGAGATCTTTACCGCCGCTGTATCCCTGTGTGGAAATTTGGGCGCAAGAGGATCCGGTATGGGTGGTGGGTGGGAAAATGAAGGACGCGAGTTGTAGGAAAATGGAGGACGCGAGGTGTAGAAAGCACGATGATCTCGTGAAAAGGGGGAGTTCGGAGGTGATATGTGTATCGTATAGGGGAGGGTCCACGGACCCATGGGCTAGGAGCTTTGACCCCACACTGGCCCGGCAACCGGGTATACCTTTTTCCACCCTTGTCCGAGACATGGCTCCGATTCGCCGTGTGCTACTCCCTGTGCTTGCCCAATTGGCAACGGGTTGTTCCAACCCACTATCTATCAACGCCCTATATGGGGCATTGTTGAATAGTACGCAATTCACAGCTGCGCAAATCTAATACTGTATTTAGTACCCTACACTCACGTTTGAAAAGTCCTCGTAACCACACTGGTACATTTATGTATTTGTGGCTGATGCTTGGCTGGGGCCAACCTAATATTGCTAGCCACAACTACATGAATGTACCAGTGTGGTTACGAGAACTTTTCAAACGGGAGTGTACAATACGATCTATCCGCCAAAATGGCTCAAGTGTGAGACGGGGAGTATAATACTTTTTTATCAAATCTTGAATGAATTTGCCTAACAAGCTTCCAATACCCCTAGCCAGTGTTTATCCACGACGCTTTCAACTCCAGTCTCCTTGCATAGAAATATAGCTTCCACAATCAAAATCTAGAAAAATTTGTTTTAGACATATGCCTAACTCAAGCAATTCCAACCAATGTTCCAAAATCTCTCGACAGAATGGGTTCCTTCCTAGCTTCACGCCCGAATTCGACACAGTAGATACAGGTAGGGCAACAGTGAAACCATGATTGATCTTTCTGAAACCCAGCCCAAATTTCCATACCACTTCATGATCCTGTCCTTCCCGATGTGCGATCTACCTCTCCAGTTTCCTATATACCCCTCTACTTCAGTCGCCAATATCGTTTCCTTAGTCCAAACTATGTTCGGCTACTAGTAGGCTTGGCCGAGGTTTCGATTCCCTCCTGCATTGGGGTTCCACCCGGGCTCCCTCCGGCACTAGCATTCATTCAAAATTTATTATAATCTTAGGATTCCCTCCGGTCCTATGTTTGCATAAGTTAGGATTCTGGTTAGGGCTCTAGCCAGTATCAGAATTCCGGTTAAGATTCGAGCCGGCATTAGGACCTCGGTTGGGATTCGAGTTAACATTAGAGCTCCGGTTAGGATTCCAGCTTGCGTTTGGATTCAGTCCTACGTTAGAGGTTTGCCGAGTGCTAGGATTTTTCCTAGGATTGATGGTTGGGTTACCCCAATTCGGGCTATACCATGGGCATTAGGCACAGAACCCTGCAAGGCTTCATCTTCTGAAGCCCACGAATCGTCTGACCTGGGCCAGCTCTCCCGAGCAGGGTAAATTCGCTTGCCCACAATTCTCGCCAGCAACAGGTTTTATTGATTGTTGAATTTGGGGCTTGGGGTGCTACTTTGAGGAGATGTTCGTTGGATACTGCAGATCTGTTCCCCTTCCCACATCATGAGGCCCTTAGAACGAGTAGTCTAGTGATTGTAAGGTACCCACTTTCAATTCCGATCAGTGTTGCCAATAGTCAAGTCCGCCCGCCTTGGAGGTAGGACCGGACGGGCCGCCAATGGTAGTCCGTCATTTCTCCACTCTGTAGAAGAGCAAGGACAGATGCAGGCAAGACGGGACGCCCTACCGGGCCCGGTAGGGCCCCGGGGATGTTTCCAGTTTCATCTTTTCGGCTGGTATGCTCAGATACTTCAAGTTCAAGATCTTGTGCCATCACAACGACGAAGCGGACATTTATATGCGTTAACGCACTTGACGAATGCGCGCTGGAGCATCGAACGGTAATCCTTGAATCCCCTCACTGTTTGTGATCTTGCAAATCATGTGTCGCGTTGGTGAACTAATAAGCGAGCAAGCATACCTCTTTAAGAAACAACGATTCACGGAGACGCTTGAAAGAGAAATTGAAGGTCAGAGAAGAATGAATTGGGTCTCATCTTAATACTCGGAGGACTTGATAATCTATTTAACCTTCTTCTCTTTCCTGCAGGGATATTATTTACTTCGTCTGCTACATAGCATCATAATACATCACTCATATTTCATCGGGGGTCACTCGCCGTCATCAGTCATCCCCGGCAATCCCATACAGTCCCCCTCACTTTTTCTTGGAGTTATCCCTGTGGGCCCTCCGGGCGGTTCGGAACACTGATTCCGATTTCATGGACCCCTTCTAAATCAGTGAACTTTCAGCGGAGGGTACGTCCAGCCATGTCACCATAGCAGTGGCAGTTTCCGATTTCAGGACAATAGGGCCACTACCCCATTGCGACCCCAGATCCGCCGCTAATGCTACATCACCCGGGGCGCGCTTTGAGCCGTCCCGAGTTGTACGATTTCTTTGGTCTCTTTTTTTCTTCGGTTTGCCTTGAGTAGTTAGTCTGCCTTCGCTCTTCCTGCTCCGAGGGCTTCACTCCGGTATGGTGGCCCTCAGGTTGTGCTCCGAGCATGAGGTTTAATAACGAAATTCCGAGGTCGTCTATCGGAATGATAGCCCTTGAGTTTATCTTCGAGAAAGGGCCGTTTCTCGAAGGTGTGAAGTGATGCTTGGCCCTCTGTGCCGAGTAACTGTGTTCCTGTAAGTATAATAACTTAATTATCACACATCCCAGTGACCAAATGTCAACAGAATTCGCATAATCAGGGATTTCACTATTTGAGTCTAACCCAGAATCTCGGGAGTACTGCAGCTGAGGGTTGATATCTAGCAGCAAAAGGTGATAGCTTAAGCCCAGACCTATTTCGATGATCCAAAATCTCCCAGATTAGCTCGAACGGGAGACATCGAGATTGCAGGAATGTTCTATGGATTTGCTAGTATTTTTGGGACGCGGCGTTGTCAAGAGAGATGTTTGGTGGCAAGATGCATACCGCCGTCTTTATATCCGGTGAGCTATTCCCTTTTGGTTTATTGCACCAAGAACCTCGAATATCTGCTTCAAAACATTCTAAATAATCTTTTGTAGTAGCGGCGAATCGATATGGTTGGTGGGATCGCCTTCTTTGAGATATTTCATTGCTATATACAGAGTCTCGGGTTCATTGAGCCATCCCAGGAGCTCCACAAATAACGACGGAATTTAATACAGCTGACCTTTAGTTAGGCCGCAACGAAGCAAGTCAGGATAAGTAGTAAGCTAGGGCGGAGCGCCTCGGGAACGATGACACAAACCTTTGCCAATATCGCCAGCACTAGGTGCTCCCTAGGATAATCGAACTTGGAGAGTAGCTTCTTATATGACACCTTCCCCTCACGAGAGTGACCAGTAGTTTCCTGGATCTGCTTATAAACAACACCAAAATCCCCTTTGCCTAGCCTCAGGCAATTGCTCCAATCTTCTGCACCCTTCCATTCCCATTTTCGGCCCCCACCACATATCTTGTGTCTAACATTACCACGAAAGAAACCTACTTCGAGTTTATACCACACAAATAAATTGGATTGAGCCGTGTCCATTTCTGAAATTTGAGGCTATTTGAGTCCTAGACATGCCCCCATTAGCTGAGGAAATGAAAGTGGGAGTAGGGCCGAATAGTTCCTGCTGATGAGAAGCCAGAAGAAAAGAATTTGTGAGAAGTTAAGAGTGGGGAGGGGAGACGGAGAGGTTGCAGGCTAACTTATCTCTCCAGCTGCGAAAGCTCCTCCGACAGCTCCGCTATTTATACAGCACATTGAGCGGTTTCACATTGTAGGGAGGGACAGCGGACAGAGAGGGATGGCTAATGATACACCAAATAACTGGTGGCAAACATCAAATTTGGTGGCTATTTATTGTATCCCTCCTATCCGTTCCCGGTTGGTCTGCTTTTGCGAGCACGGCCACTATTGCATAAATTGGCCTTTCATCTCTGACGTGGGTGTCATGGCATAGCAGTTGTCCACAAATGCCACCCCGTTAAGGGCAGCGCCATGGGGGGCTTTTTGCTGGGCCATCGCGAACGATTGAGCCCAGTGTTATGCTAGAATGTCTTCCACAAATGGAACGTACACTGCCTTGAGTCCGACCCATTGACGCTCATAATGAGTAAAAACTACTTAATTTAAGCGTGTGTGTACCTCCCCCTTTGGGGAATTATGAATTGTTTACTACCCCCTCTGGATCGTCGTTCCCTCATGTTCGCAAGGATACTACCACACATAGCTAGGGTGTTACTAGGACTTTATGGACATGAGTCTCTTGCGATAGAATTAATTTCACAAGTGGGGTTTCAATGCCGTGCCGGAGTTGCATGTTGTACCAAGTATTTCTTTAGTTGTTCTAGCCCAATTCAATATTCAGGGAGCTTCAAACCCAATCACCGGGCACACATCCGAAAAACATTAGGACCACTTTGAGCGCCACCCCTTCAGACTCCTGTTTGCTCACTTTGTTCCTTTCCTGTATTGTGGAAACATGTGTTTGCTGCTAACCACTCCGAAACCATCTTCATTTAGTAGGACCTGATATTTTAAAATGAGACAGATGTGTGATACCTCTGTACTTAATTTTCTCCTATGCTGAGCTATACCGCTCATTCTAATTGGGGATATGCCGAGCGCCGAGAGCTTGCATTGGATGGCTTCTTTCCGACTCTAGGAACAAATTTTCAGCTCCCAGCCACCGGTATCTCAACGAAAGGCTGGGCGAAAACTTACTCTCTGTGACTGTGTGAATACAAGTTCCTGGCACTTAGAACCTGTGCACGGGGATGAAAATTTTTGTATGACCGATTATCTGTGCCCATCTGAGCTCCCATACTAAGTTCAGACTCAAACGCCCTGGATCTTTACGCCCTGAATACGTATATACCGTATAGCCGGGTGAAATTCACTTTACGCTAAGAGGCCATAACAAGCATGCCTCAGGGCTTTCCCCAAAGTAGCCCTTATCGGTAAGTTTAGTTGTTTCCTTTGGATAGGCGGCGGAGAATATCTAAGACAACACCCTGTGGCAATCATTTGGGGAAAGACCTACCCCTGAAGGTTACTTTCTACTATAGAGACTTGGGTATTTGGACCATGTACCATGCAGTCAAAAATTTGCTACTCTAGAAAGGAGGGAAATGACAGCGGGGAGCGAGCCCCTCAACCCTCCGAGTGACCTGAAAAAAAATGAAAAAAAGCACCGGACACTAAAAAAGGGGGCAACTCCAACGACACAGCGCCGGATTCAATTATTACAGCTTACTCGAGTGTGTCTATATAAATTGGGAAACATGCCACTTGTTTCCATCCATATTTGTGTGGGATTTGAGGAAATGGCGTTCGGAATTCTTATTGACACCCGCGCACATCATAGTCAGCGGGAACGCATGGGGTATAGGACCTTCAGAAAGGCAAGCTCGGTTTGCAACTAAGAGCTAGTACCGATGAGACATGTTTCGTGTGACAGTGTTTTGGCTAGTCATGACACACTATACGTTACACAAGCGAGCTCGCCTACTGAATCAAACCTTCTTTTGACCTCTCAGAGTGAGAGCCAGCCCCGCTAGACTATGTGGTACCGATTGTGCATGTTGAATCAGGCTCCACTAGATTCGCAAATGTGGGCACACTCCCGGTGTGTTATTTAGGAATCCCTATATGCCGGCCCAGATTCGGATGTACACTGCTGTTCAGATTCCTAGAGACCAACGCCAACCCCGAAAAGGCAGTGCCATTAGTTAAAGCTCTGGACCGCGAGATACTATTGGCTTGAAAAATTTTCCCCACCGGTAACCGTTCCCCCCTCCACAGTACCAGCCTACACCGGGACCGAGTGACGGCCCATGACAACTGTGTCGGTTGTTAGATTGAGGCTGCTTTTCTTCAATGGTGCGTTTTTGTTGTTGGGTTGCGGGGTGGATACTGTTCATGCCCCCCAAGGTGTGTTTTTTGGCCAGTGAGAGCCAGGTATAGCTAGTATCCCCTGCAGTGTTGATAGTGCTAAACTTCCCTACATTGTGCCAGAGAGACACTAGCGAAATCAGGGTATTTTAATTGGAGGATTCAACCTCATACCGTAAGTGCTCGGTAGCAGATCGATTCTATACATGATTCCAGATGTTGGCTACGATCGCGGAGCACCCAAATACACAACCCCCCCAAATACATAAGTTAGTCTCCACTGATTGGCCTGTTCCTCGGATTACTAAGATTCAGCCAATCAAGAACGAACTGTGTATTTGGATGGGGTGTGTATTTGGGTGCAACATCACTCTCAGAATATATCAGGTTTAGACTGTTGATGGAAAAATATCTGCATCATAACTTGACCTGAAAATGCTTCTGAAATCACTCGATCGACATTTCTAGAGAAGTGCGAACTAGTCTTTAGTCTTTATTCTATCGTGATGTAGGGAAATTCAGCACTATTAACATCGTAGGGGTTAAATTTATGGGGTTAAGCACCTCCGGATCGCTGCACAGTACCAGTGTTTATAACGATCAACACCCATTGGCCAATATTTCTGCGCACGAAATAAAGGTGATGTATCGTCAATAAAGAGCTGGAGTGTAGTGGTGGGGTAAATTCCCTCATCAGACCTCTAAGTTAGCGCTCTCCGTTGGAAATCCACTTTGGCGCGGTATCATACGCGGGCGCAAATTAAATACTACTCGAGTAGAAATGCTAGTGACAACGCCGCCCCTCGCCAAAAATGGTCCTTATCGTCAATCAGCAAGTGAAAAGTAGCGCAACTTACCGTAGTACTAGAAAAAAAATAAGAGAGATATCTATTCTGCAAGATACCCTCAAGGAAAACAAGTGTGGGGGAAAAATATTAGGAAAACAACCGATGCTGTGGTTGTTGTGGCAGTAGGTACGGTAATAGTGAGGTTGGCAGAATGGTACGATAGACCGACCGTGCCCTGAGCGAGGTGGTGCCCTCAGCGAGGCGCGGCGCTCATAGTCCAATGAGGACTCTTACTAAACACCGGTTCCGCCACAGCAACACTACCATGCCTCGCTAAGGGCACCACCTCGCTCAGGGCACGGTCGGTCTAGTATGATGGTGGATGAGGGGCAATCGTTGTCGCGCTCTCATGTTCGAGCACGGTATTTCATTTGCGCCCGAGTAGATGTGATTGATTTGATATTGGGTAAGACACCTGGGCATTGGGGGGCACCCCACATACCGCGGAATTACCATCAGTGGGATATTATGTGAGTAATTTATATTGACTTAACATGTGGACAACTGTAAGATCACCTCATAGTATAGTACTTTGTTTTCCTCGAGTCGTTTTTTTTGCACAGCCACCCAGAATGCTGGTATGCGGTGTCCAAGAGCCAACTGATAAATTTACCCTCGGTTCTAGATCGGAAAAACATGAGATCCTAGAGTTCTAATTGGAGATTGAGAGCCAACCCATTTTCATGTTTCTGGCCGCTCTCCGATCATTATTATTTTTCTCTACAGTGCCAGTAGGTCGTAGAACTCTCCAAGGGGTGCCATGTCTGACAAATGGCTTGTCCTACGGTAAAAACTGGAATGATCGAGTCGTGTGCTATGTCGTCGAGAATTCCCTACTTTAGAAAAGGGGCAAAAAAAACACAGCAAAAGAGCGGCTCAGCCCCTCTAAGAGACTTAAAAAAAACAAAAAAACATCAAACCTTACTACCGGTAGAGGGGGCAACTCTGATTACACAGCACACTACTCGAATATTCCAGTTTTTACAGCACTAGGACAAAAAGATTCGTCCGATACCCATTTTACACCAAAAGTAGCCGACTTCGCCACCCTCCCCCAGACCACAATTTCTATGAGAATCCACAAAAATTTGGCTGTGTATTAGAAAATCCGTAGATAATATATTGAATGTTACAAAACTCTTAAATATTACAAAAGGACGGAGAAAGGTTGTTTAGGTATCAGGAATTGGTTGCCATGTACCTTTTTGTATGGAGCCCCATACAAAAATCTAGGTCACTTTCACCCAGGTTGATGTAATCATAAACAATGGAAGCGCAGCTTTGATTCCTTGAACTTCTACTCCCAGAGGTTCGAATAGACCGCCACTCCCTGGCCGGAGGAAACACCCGAAGCGTTTCCATGCAAGCAGTGTCGAGAATTGTCGGTTTGAAAATGTTAAATTTGGCGCAAAAATCGGTACCGGACGAATCTTTTGTCCCCGTACTGTAGTAGACTATCGCATAACCAAGTATTGGTAGAGAAGCGAGCCCAGGATTTCCAGAGTGGGAGGAAAATAAACAAGTGCTCCATTCCCTAGAATCCGGTGATATCCTGGGTTCTCAACTGATTGAATCGTGTGCTATGTCGTTCGAGCGGCCTCCTCTGGTAAGGTCTAGTGTTTCTTTACCCATACTCTACAGAACGCACCTGGCACATTGTTTAATAGTTCGCGGCTTGCAGCGGCACAAATCCAACACTATATTCAGTATTCTATTCAGTGCAAAATAAATTTAAATAATCCACCCGTCAAAAGTCCTCAAGAAGTGAGACGCGAGGGTATGACACTTTTTTTTATCAAATTTTCAATGAAATGGCTAAAGGCAGACAAAAAAAACCACCCCCCCAGAGACAAAAGCCACCGCACAAACTTGCCTAACAAATTTCCAATACACCCAGCCAGTGTTTATCCCCAAAACTTCCAACCCTAGTCTCCTTGCATAGAAATATAGCTTCAGCAGTTAAAATCTAGAAAAATCGTTTAAACATATCCCAGGCCAAGCAATCCCAACCAACGTTCCAGAATCTCTCGGCAGAGTGGGTTCCTCTTTAGCTTTATAAGGCCGAATCCGACACTGTGGGTACAAGTACAGCAGCAGCGAAATCGTGATTGATCTTTCTGAAACCTAGCCCAATATTTCACACCCCCTGCCCCCCCATGATCCCATCCTCCGCGATGCGCGATATATGTACTCCTCCAGTTTCATATATACCCCTCCCCCTCCCCCCCCTCACTTCCGTCGCTGATGTCGTTTCCTTAGACTAAACTATGTTCGGCTACTAATAGGTTTGGCCGAGGTTTCGATTCCCTCCGGCATTAGGGTTCCACCCCATATTAGGGTTCCCTCCGGCATTGGGATTCCATCCAGCATTTGGATTCCCTCCAGACTTAAGCACCCACCCGAGATTGGGATTTTGGTTGGGATTCGAATTAACATTAGGATTCCAGTTAGGATTCGAGCCAGCGTTAGGATTCTGGTTGGGATTCCATCCAGCGTTAGGATTTTGGTTAGGATTCCAGCCAGCATTAGGATTCTGGTTAGAATTCCAACTAGCATTAGGATTCTGATTAGGGTTCCAGCCAGCGTTAGGATTCTGGTTAGGGTTCCAGCCAGCATTAGGATTCTGGTTTGGATTCCAACCAGCGTTAGGATTCCGTCCAGCATTAGAGGTTTTCCGGACGTTAAGACCACCCATAGGACCCGCGGTTGGGCCACCCCAGCTCCCGCCATTCTCTCCACTGGCATTAGGCCCGGAGGTCCGCAAGGATTCATGCTCTGAAGTTTCCGAATCGTCTGACCTCAAACTGGCTTGCCGGTTCGGGTAGGTTTGCCAGTTCCGAATTCTTGTCGGCGAATCGAGGTAAGGGTCTAGGGTCGGGGGATCGCTTGCGGGAGGTCTATGGTTCAGCAACCAGTTCTCATTAGCAACACATTTCATAGTTATCATAGGTTGAATTCGGTATCTGGGGTGCTACCTTGGGGACATGTTTGTGGAATACGGCGGGCCCGTTTTTTCCTCAGCACCTTGCATCACCATATCAGTGTCAATTTCAGATTCCGCCCCTAATGCGACATTCCCCAGAGTGCTCTTTGAGTCGTCCCGGATAATCGAATTCCTTTGGCCCCCTCTTTGCTTCGGTTCATCACGAGTAGTTCGTCTGCCTTCGCTCTCCCCGCTGCAAGTTCCCTCGCTCCCACTTTGTGCCATTTCATCTTGATCGTCTCCACTATCTTCGTCGTCACTCTCAAGGCCCATCAACCATGCATTGCCCAACGCATCCGCTACGGTAGGGCGATCCTCGGGTTGTATTTCGAGCATAGACTTTAGTAATGCAATTCCGACATCGTCTGTTGGGGTTGGTAGCGCTTTTAGCTTATCCTCGGGAAAGGGCGATATCCCGAAGAAGTAACGAGATACTTGAGTTTCTGAGGCGAATAACCGTGTCCCCGCAAGTAACTCATATATCACACATCCGAGTGACCAAATGTCAACAGAATTCGTGTAGACTGAGGTTTCACTACTAGAGTCTAGCCCTAGAACCTCGGGAGCGCCGTAGATTTGGGTTGCCACCTGGGTGTTAAAGGTTGTGACAGCTTCAGGCTGGATCCGTTTTGATATTCCGAAATCCCCTAGTTTGACCCGGACGGGAGACATCGAAACTACAAAGATGTTCTACGCATTTGTCAGTATTTCTCCGATACGAAATAATCGAGGGGAAAGTTTAGTGATAAGAATCATACCGCGGGCTTTAGATCCCGGTGAGCTATCCCCTTTTGATGCATTACTTTGAGACCCTCGAGCACCTGCTTTGAAATAGTTTTAACGGTCTCTTGGGGTAGCGGCGAGCCGAGATGCTTGGTAAGATCGCCTTCCGGGAGATATTCCATTGCAATAAAGAGAGTTTCGGGTTTTTCGAACCATCCCAGGAACTTCACAAACAATAGAGGATGCTAAAGCAGCTAACCGTTAAACAACAAAGCAACCCCCTCGGGAACAAGGACACAAACCTTTGCCAATATGGCCATTATAAGGAGCTCCCTATAGTAGTCAACGCCGTGGGGTAGCCTTCTCTTATCAACCGTCTTCACCGCACGATAATGAGCCGTAGTTCCCCGAACCTGCTTATAGACGACACCAAAACCTCCCGTGCCGAGCTCCCCACAGTCGTTCCAATCCTCCTTCACCTTCTTATACCTATTTCCCCCTCTCTCCACATATCTTGTATGTCTAACGTGATCCTGAGAGAATTCCGTCTCGAGTTTATACCACTCAACCAAATCCGATTGAGCCGTGTTCATTTCTCAAATCTGAGGTTCTTTGAGTCCTAATAGTGCTCTAAATTAACTGAAGAAGTGAAAATGGGCGTAATTTGTGGGAAGCTAGAAGCGAATATTTGTGAATCAAACGAAGAGTGGCGAAGAGTGGTTGAAAGGATGCAAGTTAACTTATCCTGCTAGTTGGGCAAGGTGCTCCGACAGCTCCAATATTTATACCACGCCACGTTGAGCGATTTCATGTAGTAAAAAAAGACGGCGAGCAGAGGGAGAGAGCTAATAATACATGAAAAGCCTAATTTAGCGGGAAGTATGAAAATTGGTGGGCTGTTCGCTGTATCCTCTCTATTGGTTACCCCCCCCCACTGGGAGTACTCTTTGGAATGCGACTGCGATTACATATACTCGAGTACTGGCCCTCCCGCCCGGGTCCATGAGGCATGCAATATCAGTTGTGATCGTAAGCGCCACCCCATTACGAGTCAAGTGAGCGGCAATTATTTCAATATCATAAATTTTTCTTAGCTGTGTCGATATACCGTATAGAACCCGAACAGTCAAGTCCGAATTTTGTATCAGTCAGATCCGCACAGCCAATTTTCCATACAAATTTTTATCCCTGTGTTCGGGTTCCGTATGCCTGCAGCTTGTAGAGAGTGGCGATTGGGCACGTTCGAGAAAACCATCACTAGCGCCACTCCGACTTCCATGAGATTTTACGGTAGTGCCCTGTGCTGAGATACCGGTATCTCCCATAGCACACCCTGTTTTGGATCGGACCCATTGAGTCATGAAGCGTGGACCACTGTACCCTGTCTATCGAGACTTATAAACTACCCTATTAACTTGCTTCTCTCAATCATGGCCAGAAAGTTCCTTTAAATTCTGGGTAAACTCGACCCCGCCATACTTCTTAAGGTAGCCACTGTTCCTCTTAAGGACTAACCTCGTAGCCAATTCGCCTTTCCGGGAGATTGTAACTACCATACAGGTAATAGCGGGTCGAGTTTACCCAGAACCTGCAGTACCGTATATGTGGCAGGGTCGTAGAAGCAAAGGTGCACCTCACCTGCCCGCTCCGAGGCGAGTCCATCGTTGCTGCCAAGATACAGCTACTCGAGTACCGTAAATTCTGGGTAAACTCGACCCGCCGCCATGCTTCTTAAGGCAGTCACTATTCCTCTCAAAGACTAACCCCGTGGCGAATTCGCTCTTCCGGGGATAGTAACTACCATACCGGGAATGGTGGCGGGTCGAGTTTACCCAGAATCTACTGTAAATACTCGAAAAAGTCGGTATGCAGGTGCAAGGATTACCACACTCTGATCGTCCAGCACAATGAGCCTTGGCAACAAATTTGCCCTGCAATTGGCCACAATCCTTGCACCTGCATACCAACTTTTCCCAGTTTTTATGGTTCGCTTATCGTCGGAGTTTTCCTTGCTTTTTTGTCTCTCAGAGGTGAGCTCTACGGTACCGGTATTTCCACAGTGTTTTTCGCTCCCTTTCAACTAGTAAAGAGGTTGACCAGGTACCGGTGGCGAGAGGTGCTAGCACGTTCAAATAAGGTTTTTATTGTCTCGGAATCGCGATAAGCACTATCCCTTGGGGTGTCAGAAACAGTCAAATTTGTAGCCAGGCACTAAGCCTTGTGATTTTCTGAGAATATTTAACTTGGCAAGAGCGCTGAATCATTTGGGTAGTGAAAAGGCTAGAAATCGTATTTTCTGACCAAGTCTGGCATTCTGGGGCTGAATCTGGCCTTGGCGTTCTGGCTACAAATTTGACTGTTCCAGACACCCCAAGGGATAGGTTGAGCCTTTTTATCTAAGACTGAGGCTTTCAGGGCTCTGATTTTGACGCACTTGTATGTTTCACCCTGCCCACTTCTTACTTCAACGTGAAAGTGTCTGCCGGTTCTTGCCAACTAATGTGATATTCGAGTTTCTACTCGAGTACAGCGCAGTATGCCTCAGGCGTTACGAGAGCTTTTTTTTTTACCGACACAAGTGCCTTGTAGTCTAATATCGTTTAATTTCAGGAGTGGAGTATCAAGCAAGTATTATTATTTTTCTCGAAAGGTTGTCGTCACTCAACGCCGTGTAGGGTTCGAATAGTAAGGTACGGTAAGTTACCATACGATACAATACGGTAACTACGGTAAACTTACCACTGCCGTTTCCCGGCCGTCATAATATTCCAGACCACGACCTTAGATCTTAGTGCGATGCTCATGCCATAGCCAAGAATACTCAGCCCAGCCGATCCCTTATGGGTTGGGTTGCTTCGGCTTGACATAAACACAGACTACCTCCGTGTTAAGGAGCTCCAAGCTGAAATCAGGGGATACTGCTGAAATACATCGGCAGCTTGAGCGTCACCACTTTAGCCTCCATTCCATAAACTTGTTTTTCCGTCGTATTGTAAAAACATGTGTTTGCCACTAAACTAATAACTCCGAAACCCTCTTCATTCTATCATACCTGATACCGGTATTGTGCAATAAGCAAAGTATAAGTTAGTTTCAGCAAGGAGCGAGAAACGAGATGTTTATTGGATACCCCTGCCTAGCCTTACAATTCGCTGTTGTGTACCCTCTTGTCAGAGGATATACTGAGCACCGAGAGCTTCGAGTCTCCTTATTAGGTGACTTTCCCCGGGCCTTTGGAGCGAATTTTCTAAATCTCAGCCACCTATATCTCGACGAAGGACGGGAAAAAAGGCTTTACACAGCTATTGCCTGCGCGCAAGTTCCAGGCATAAAAAACCTGAACACTGTGATCAAAAATTTGTATGGCAAGTTACTCGGGCGCAAATTAAGGCTTCGGGAAGAGTGGCAACCAATAATTACCCACCACCAACAAGACTTTTTCACAGCAACCATTGTGATGTCAGCTTTAGTAATCTCAAATCAGCAATCGTGAACGCCAATTTCTTTAACAACCATTCAGGCGAGGAACGTTTCAGAAAGTCTTCAAAAGAGGGGATAGTTGTTCATAAAAGGGGAATAATTTGTTTCACTCACAATTGTACATATTTGGCTGGATTGAATAGCGGTTCATGATATCGTGGTTGACATCATAAGGGCTGATATGAAAAAGTCTTACCAGTGGCAGGCGACTATTGGTCGTCACTCTTCTCGAATCTCTATCTCGCGCCCGAGACTTTATGCGTATCTGAGCACCCATACTAAACCCAGGCTCAAATATCCCGGCTCTTTATGCCTGGAACTTGGATATACCGTATAGCCTGGTGAAATCCGTTCTTGCACTATGAGGTCAAATGAAGAGTGCCTCGGGACTTTCCTCGAAGCACGTGTTCTTAGTAGTTATTTCCTTTAAATGAATGGCAGATGGCAAAAGTCTCTCTGAGAGCGCCCAGTGGCAACTATCATATTTGAGGGAAATCCTACCCTTAAAAGTTTCTTTCTCCTGTGGAAACTTGCCCTACTCTGGAAAGGAGGGGGAAATGATCGCGGGGGGCGAGCCGCTCAGCCCTCTTAGTAATAGGAAAAAGAGTAAGAAAAAGCACGAAGCCTTACCAAAGGAGGCAACCCTGACGACACTACACCCGACCCAATTATCAAAACACCCACCGTACAGCCTACTCGAGTGTCTCCATGAGTCCAGAAAACATACCGCCTATTCCCATGAAGGCTTGCATGGGATCGGCGGAAATGTTTCGAATCCCCACCTGCGCACTCTGGTATATCGCCCCAGCCGGAATGTGTAGTGATAGGGAACGACTGCCGGGGAACAGCTTGCTTTGAATTGTGCTTTAACAAAATTAACCGTACCTCGTACATCAACGAACAGGGAAAACTCTGGCCATGACAACAGCACTCCTCCACCAACCCCACTATCACGAAAATAAAAATAAAAAAAGACATAAAATATAAATACATAGTAGAATACATAATAGGAATTAATATTTGACCCAGAGGAATACCTCTAGGCGGTGCCGAAAATGAGGGGTGGTGATTCAATATCTTCATTTAAACTATATAAGTTAGGGAGAGAAGAGTTGTGTTGCCATGGATCGTTTGTGTACGATTAATTTTGCTAACGGACAATAACCTAAAGCATGTACGAGTATCATACCGTAGAAGCTTGGATAATTGAACCCTGTGCTATGTCGTTGGACTTTCCTCTCTCAGTAAGGTCAAGAAATTTTTTTTTTTTCTGCCTCGGAAGGGGGAAAGGGGCTGTGCCTCTGCTGTGCTTTTTGCCCGGTTCCAGAGAAGGAAATTCTGGACTTCATAGCATACGGTTCAATTATTCGAGTTTTTACGGTACTCGAGTACAGTTGCCACATGTTTCGTGCCATATCATGTTCCAGTCCACAGTGATTCCGTTTTAAAGTAGCCAGCAAGCGCAGCACTATCAAATGCACTAGAAAACCAAAACCGGCCACTCGTCCATTGTCACAAGTTTTTAAGTTTAACAAAACTAATGGAAGGTCTAGTGAAATTCAAGCTCGGTAGGCCTCCTATATAATTTCACAGGGATATATCATACAAATCCCTAGTTGGCCCCCATGATCTTCAAGCTTCAAAACCGAAGATAACCGGAGGAATCTCTAACCTTACCGGTATTCTGCTTGGCACCGGTTTTTATTCCAGATAGCTGTCCTGTTTCCACTGGCTCTGTGTTAAACCCAGTCTATCTCGCATGACTAACCAAACACTACACTGAATGTGTTTCTAGTCTTAGCAAATAAATTCCCGCACAAGAGAGCAGTCATCCTGGCACCACCGTAGAATCTTAAATAATTGGACCCTGTGCTAGGCAGTGCAAGGCTTCCTCCTCTCGAAGAGGGGCGAAACCCCCGGCAAAAGGTGTGCCGCCTTGCCTCTCTGATGGGTGGGGGGGGCAAAAAACAAAAAATACCAGACCTCACCAGAGGAGAAAACTCGAATCACGTAGCACACGATCTAATTGCTTGAGGTTCTACAGTAGATCAGGGTTTCGCAATCGCGATTCCACGAGCGGCATTAACCTCATCTGACTAGATAATAAGGCACGGTATTGCCGTAAGGATTGCAGTAACAAAACCGCACAACTCCCGAAGTGCGGGTAAAGCTATGACCTCCTTCGCAGGAGTTTCCATCTTATATGACCTTCTCAAATCGCGAAAGCAATAACGCCTGAGGCTGTTCTGAAGGCCATACTCTTGGGATCCTAAGAGCCCCCACCTTGTTATTGATATCTCCAAGGATGAAACTGCCCTCAAGATCCCCGAAACCACAAGACGACGGGACGGATCCCCACCGCCCCCGGAAGAACAATTCCACAAATGTGTCAGTGGAGTAACAAGCAGATATGTATTGGCCCCGTGTCACCTCTCCTCGCTTCAGCCCTATAGCAACTAATCCGAGCCTAGTCTAATTTAGTGTTTTGGCCTAAAATTTTACTCCAAGTCAGGTAATTACAGAATGCTTTTAGGTTAGATATATTCCAAAGCTTCCTTGTCCTCGAATCCGCCCTGTAGCTAGCCAACACTAGAAAAGGATTCCGGTTATAAAAACTATCAAAAAGCCATTTGCAGCAGTCGACAGAAATTAGCCAGAATATCTGGAACCCTCCAGCACTAAGCCTCACAAAACCAACTGAGAATCGAATATAACCTCTCTCTGAAACTACCAGAATACTGAGGCAATAAAGAAAGGTTCTTCTTATAGGTGCAAACTCTTCACACTTGTCTTGCCGCTCGCATTTGTGTTGACCTATCACAACATACCTCGTCCCCTACTCTCAACTCTATATCCCAACCAACTCTTTTTAGTATTATTTTTACTAAAAGTTACCAATCTAACCCCCCAAACCCCCCCCACGCTCCTTGCGAACTCTCCCGAATACTCTCGGTCCCCTCTACCACCCAAACAATGATAAGACAAGAAATTGCAGGATTCACTCACGCTACCCGACACAGAAATAACAATCCAGCGCAGGGCGGTCGGGTCAACCCACTCTAATATTGTGTATAAGAACCCAAATAAATGGAGCATGTGCTAGGCAGTCCAAATCTCCCCACATAGAGAATGGGCGAAAAGTGCATCAAAAGCCCTTATTTTCTAAGGCAAATAAGAAAGCTCCAGGCCTTATTAAGAGAGGGAACTCCGCCCCCCCAGAATAAGGCCAACTTCTAACACTATTATAGATGTTGAGTCAGCCGGGAGCGGTGCTTCTGGAAATATTTCGCAACTTACTGGTGCCAAGGACTCCGGACTAGGTTTCGATAGCCTGTAGGGGGCTTGTGTGGTATTGAAGCTCTCCAACAAATGCCTTTCCGCTAGCCACGACAGTAATGTCCCCCGGGGCCCAGTCGCTGCATCATTAATACGCAGCAAGAGTGGAACCGAGTAGATTTGGAAGAGCTAATCGAACCGAATCAGCGGCCCCCGGCTAATAGAGCTCGGAGGGGTTGCACAGAAGGAACCTATTTAAGTTCTATGAAATCGAGATGTTGAAACAACCGAGGCTAACCGAGAAAGAAACTAGGGGGGTGTGCCCGACTACTTACACAGGAAAGAACCACCCATTGTTTCCCAGGTTCACGCCCCCTCACTCGCCCCTTCATTGGCAGAGATACAGTACTCCCCCGCGGTTGCCATACAAGATATTGAAGGGTGCTCCAACTAGAGCATGAGATTGTATTTATACTATTTTGTATAATAATATTATCATACCTTATAATATTATAACATGCGCACTTTATTTGATCCTTAAATGAAAGCGAAATATCCAATGTAAGGTACAATTGCACAACTATGTTGAAAATAGGAAATATGACTTCTTCGCAAAGAATCAGGCAACGAAATTCATACGACCCATCTTTTCCACTCTCTTATTTCAGTTGTTGGAGTTTGTATTAACGAATAACAGAAAGAAATTTTGGTCAGGAGAAAAATCCCCAGCATACTCTTAGGGCAAAATGTTATTCTCAGCCAGTCATCAGTTGGCACTTCAAGGTTAACCTACTAGGGCCAACAATTTTAGAGCATGTATGTATTGTATGTATAGCATAAAAAGCCTGGTCAAAAATACCATAATAATTTTTATTAAATTTTTATAATAATATACGTATATTAGAAAGCCCTAGCTCCAACACAACTTAGCTCCTTTACCGAGTGACCAACTGTGATACAAACTACTCAAATAACTCAAAAGAACGTGGCAGTATGTTTGAATCTCCTTTCTCGCTAGGTGAGGCAGAGGCAGACTCGGCTCTAAATTAAGGAAAACCCAGAGAAAATCCCGTAAAAAACCCCGAAATCGACTCTCAGATTATCAGCTTAAATCAGGCCCCCAGACAGCTATAGGTCTAGTTGGACAGGTTAACGGAGTTTGGAATACCGATCGATTAGACCCAACATGCCCAGTGGGCCGATCTGTTGCCGTGATGAGAAAATATTAAATCCTTCCCAAGAGCTTTTGGCTTAGCACACGGAGGTTAGGGGATGCCGGAAATTTTGGGTTTTTTGCACAGCACATTACTGGTAAAGTCGAAGCGGTTTTAAGAAGGGTGATAACACTATCGCACACGGCCAAAAATTTGTCCCCCCCCCCGAGCCCGGACGGTATGCAATAGTAGTTCTTAAAAACATTTCGACACCACAGTAAAATGCACGGAATCAGATAAGTGTAACAAACTGAGAGGAATAGAGGCAAAGAAAAGTAAAGAAAACTAGGGAGTGAGGTACTCGGTGCAAGGAGATGGAGGCGTTGCCCCTGAGGATTACCGGTAGAAGACACAGATAGCCAGAGTCAGCAGCCCCACTCTCCTCACCCAAAAAAATCAGATTCTGAATTCTGAGTATGATACATAATAATATAATAGCAGTTTTTCTGAATTGGCGTGCACCGACAGAGCCTACACGGAGCCGCGACTCAAAATTTGAGATTTTTATGATAAAAAATAAGTAGAAGACGATTACCAAGCAGGGGTTGATCCTGTTGGGACCAACCCCATTAAAAATTCCTCAAGGTCGATTAATTGACTACTATCGGGACTCGACCGAACCAGTCGACTACCGAATATGGTCAGAGACATCCCTAACTGGAGTGCTTTGCCAAGGAAATATTGCCCAACCTCAGCCCCCAAAGGAGCTCCCAACCGCCAATGAGAATTACTGCTCCATTGGATGATAGAGTGGGTGATTCTCTACATATTAATAGAGAGAAAATAGGAATATCTCAAATTTTTCACGGAGATATTAGGAATTAGAATAGGCCAAATCTCTGACAAGAGTATAATAGGAGACCTGCCAAGGTATTGACCTGTTATAAGGACACGCTCAGCAACTTAACATGCTATTGCCCCCGGTAATCCAGAATGAATGTTAGCCTATTCCAACTATGATACGGAGATCCCTGACGATATTTTTGCCAACCCCTCTGCCCCATACGGCGACAAATCGAGGTCGGCTGCCGGTATATACTCGGCTTTCAAATCGATTTCCCAAAGTCGCACCCCACACTGTTTATCGCGCGAGTGTGGAGCGGGAGTGTAATACTAGGGAATAGCATTGGCTGGGTTCGACTTTATCCTTTTTGCATTTTTTTTTTCTTCCATCGGAGGGCTGATTTGTGCGGTAGCACCAATATAATAAGCGGAAAAAGAGGAATCAAGCACTGTACCACAGCACTATATCTTGCTTGGCTAAATTTCAGCTCCTCTTGTCTCCTGATGCTTGAGAAATTCGGTTGTTTGGGAAGAACTCAACACTAGGAAACCCATCGCGAGATTCTCCCCTGCGCTCTGAAATCAGAGGCTCCAGAGGCTTACGGGGGGTTAAGATGAACAACACCAGCTTCTTGTCTTAAAGTTGAGCTTGACTTCACAGTAGAATATCGCAAAGTCCACAAGACCATTGGCTAGCACCCCACTGCTAGTCGTTGGCACTCTACCGGCTGCTCCCCTTCATATGCTTCTCATTTACCTCCTCCGGTACGAGAAACAACACAATGGTGCTGGCTTTAGACCGAGTATAATAGTGTTCCTACTGAACTAGTAGAAACACTACTCCCATCTGCCCCAGGTGGGCATCACCGGTGTTGCGCAATCCCTAGGCCACACTTAGCCTAGTGCTTTACTAAGCAGGTGAGCTAGTTTGAAACTGGAACATTGCCCGGGGTTAACTAGCCAAATATATCCCTGCTTGTTCCGGTCAATGAGTTCTTCCACTTGTAGTGGCTGGTGGGAGATCCCGATGGGGAGGCGGCTGTAGGGCACTGCAAGGGTAAGTCCCAGAACCAAAGTCTCCAACAAAAAACTATACTCTTCGGCATTTGACGGGGGTGCCCGCAAGCACCCGGGATACTTGCCTCCACGTCCACCTAGTTCTCATATATCTATAGCCCAAAGCCAACAGCCAACCCACACCTCTCGGGAATACGTAGCTGGGATCCAAGTATCATTCACCGGAATCCCATCTTTGTAGCATTTAAAAGATTTTCCGAGCAAAACGGACCCGCGGAGCAGAGGCCTAAGCGGAACGTGTTTATCCCATCCAATCATACTGTCTCATCGACCCTAACGAACTCGTACTCTTAGTCTGCTCTGCTCCATCACATTATCCTGCTCAATCTCAAAGCAAATATTTCTTCTAGAGGGGTTAGAAAAAGCCACCGGAAACACTCCCCTCCTATCATGCCATTCATCCAAAGCCACCAGCAACATGATTCGCCATGTAGGCCCCACCCTCCTCTCCATACTCTCCCAGAACGCCCTCACGGTGCTTAGGTGGAAAACGTTTGATATCTTGTCTCTCCTACTGGAGGAGCCGAAAAAGCCACTTATCGTGATTCCAAAGGGAATACCAAGTCGTTAGAATCGATAACCAAGGAAAATGGCGCCAACAATATTAAGATTCAAGTGTTAGCCTTCCTCCCTCCCTTCCGGAGTTGCGCATCAGAGTGATAGATGGGGATAGTAGTTTAACCCCCCCCCCCCGACGACGACACCGCTAACCTAGATCACGCCCTCAGGCTCGGAGACAGTATTAAGACGGTGGGATGGACGCGTGCTCAATCTGCATCCCCAGGACACATAGGCAGATCCAGAGCATCAAACACACCCGTGGTATGGGCCGGTTTGGTGAACGATGCCGCATGTTTTCCCATCATCCGGCCCACAGGGGAAAAATAAACAAGGAGCTAGTATCTCTTTTCCCTATAATATATACGGTAGTCAGTTTCGGTAGGCAGGATGCACACTACCAACGCGAAGAATACCTTCGCGGACGTGGGCTATCCTGCGGTTCGTTCTTCCCAACTGCGGTTAACCAGCCCCCTCCGGTGGAAGAGCACCAAGGCACCACGGTTCGATTCGTTGGCACCAACAAAATCGGCACAGGATTTCTTTTGTGGCCTGCGGGAAAAGCAACACCCTCCTGCGTCCTCCGGTTAACGCGTCCCCATTAAGCATGGCCTTGTGCGAACTAAGATGGAACATGAAGGTTGTTAGTAAAGATTTTGACATAGAGGATGGTAGGACTCGTGTGAGAGGGGGGCATCAGACAGGCGGGTGGCCCCCGCTATTATGTATGATAGCCAGCCCAAACAGCCTTGCCGCTCCACAAGCTCAACGATATAATATAACGATAATCACGTCCGAGCACAACAACTTTGCAAACATAGGCCACCCCCCGGCCGTCAGAAGCCAAACCATCAAAGGCCCACGCTCAAGCAAGATATTAAAAATGATCCGTCTATGCCAGGGGTAATTCCTCTCCCCCCTCTCCTCCGTGTTGAACGGGCTGGGTATCAACGTCACGTAATGGGAGCCCGGGTGGGTTGACAATCAGACGCTTGGGAGCTCGCGCGACGACAATACGGTATTTTCACAGGGGATTGGAGTAAGAATGCCGGAGTTGCGAGGGTGGGATCGTAATTGACCCCTACCCTTCCTTCCTACGCCAGTAAGAGATGGGAAAATGCTAATAGGCCACCGGGGAGCATCAACATGATGGTTCATTTGACAATTCATAAAGCATCCGGATGCCTCGACTCCAAGATTAGCGCGTTTAGGGGTAAATTCAGGCATCTTGGTGTCAAGGCACCTGGACACTTTATAAATTGTCAAGTGCATATGGGAAAAAAATAATCCTGTCCCGGAGTCAAATACAGCCTCTTCATCGTCAGAGATCCACAGTGCACTCCACACAAACATCTCCAACGAGTGACAATGCATGCAGCCGTTAGCGTATGAACCTGCCAAGAAAGGTTCACTCATCCAACTAAGGCAGCCGCACAGACCCCCCTGAGTCGAAAAAGTGAACATTTCAAACACAACCAACAAAATAACTGTTAAAACAGCAAGTTATTACGGTAAAATGGAAATAAGCAAATCGCCCGGTTGAATCAAGCCAGAATTCCCAGTAAACAAAATCGCACAGATCCATCAAAAAAGCAAAAAAAAAAAGAATGACTACACCTCCCACTCGCAAAAAATAAAAACCGAAGCCTTACGAGAACCACACACGCAATTCAAAAGCCTTGCTCACCCAACTCCCCCACACCAGATAAAGCATGCCCACCCAGCTTCGACAGCATCAACCTGAATCGCCGGTAGTTCAGCTATATCCTGGAGACTTGCATCTGCATCGGAGGCCCAAAAGCCCCGCATGATACCTACAGCACTCGTATGCACAATAGCTCGAGAGGAAACTCGCCACACAGAGATTCCTCGAAAAATTAGATGTTCTTGAGAGCCGCGACCGGCGGTGAAATTCCCCCCTCCCCTCCAACGAGTGAAGAAAAAAACCGTCCGATCAGAAATTCCCTTTGGTGGGAAATTCATTGCGGCTCTGGTAATTCCTTGGCGAGGTCGCTGAGGTTTTCCAATCCTCGCTTCGCATTGGCCCTGTGCTCCACCTCCTTCTGCATCCTTCCATACTCCCACAACCATTCGTCGGCCTCCTTGCGCGTGCCAAAAGCCTGGTGACATATCCCAGTTTGACCGACTATGTGCACTTCTGCTTGCTTCCTGATTTTCAATTTAATTTAATTCAAATTCAGTCAGCCCGACCCAGTCCTCGAGCTCTGGGAAAGGAACGAAGGATACCAACCAAGATTCGTAGACCCCCTTCCCACTCCCATTCGCAACAACATAAAATTGCTTCCCTCCTGCTCCACCACCGACCTTCGCTTTTCCTCGTCGTTCCCGTTCGGAAGGGTTGGAAACCGGGGGAGAGGGAGGAGCAGGAGAGGGAGGAAGAGGTGGAGGAGAGACCTCACTACTAGTGGTAGGGCTGCGGGACTCTTCCATCACGCAGGTTACGTCAAAGGCGATTTCAACACGATACTTCACAACCCCGTGCTCGGCCATGAACGCCTGCGCTTCTGCGAAGGTAGGAAACTTTTTAAAAACAACGTCCGGGTACTTCTGCGTGACGACCTGTGCAGCGGCCCTGTTCTCCAATCAGATTTTCATGCCCCAAACCATACTCTAATTGCTTCCGTCAAACGTGAGGATTCGTGTGAAGGACAAACCATGAGGAGTAGATAGCCGGAGCTGGTGGTTTGCCGCGTGCAACGGCATAATAACCCCTTCTCGCCATTATGGATAAACTGTGTATTGAGTTCGGATGGATATGAGATGAGAAGGCTGGATATGAGAATGCCTAACTTACCGCATCGTAACGTAAGAAAAGGCAGGAGTATTTCTTATATACTCTCCTGGAAGGGGAAAGAGGGTTGGTGCGCAGATGCGCGGCTGGGATGCGGCTATGATTCATTGATCATTGACGTCGGTGGGCTGTATTTGCCTGATAGAGAATTGTGCAGGGGGGGCAATCTCGTGTGGTGCTATCCGACACCTCTGTTGGAACGGTGTTTTTAAGGCCCCTCCATGGGGAAAATACCGGTATGGTTGACCAGGAGGACGCCGGTCCTACTTTTAGTAGGTCTGTGCGACTGAAGACCAGGCTGCTCCGGTAGCTCCGGTTTGGAGCCTTGCCTTATTTTGCAGCCTTTCCTATATTAATCCGCGAAGCCGAAGGTAAAAGTACCGATATCGGAAGTAGCGTTGATAAAACACTATCGATATTTGGCTCAGCTGTCTAGACCCCGGACAGTATCTCTCCAGAGGTTTGGAAGGAATATTCAAGCATCTTGACAACCGGAAAGCTCCGAGCACCCCGATTATCCATGCACTCATTATCACTCGTAAACCTCATCGCAGCTCTTTATCTTCTCTTCTCCTTGCCTTGCCCAACAGGACAGCTGTGCCAGAGTTAGCTTCGATTCTGGAAGACCTCCTTGCCTAACATCCTGGAGCTCGGACAAACTAGCGAGCAATTACAACCGGCAGCACAAAAAAAACGGAAAACAAGGGTTAGAAGCATGGAAATCGATCCTGTCGAGCCACCAAACACTCCAATCAAAACTCCAGAATCCCTTCCCACGCCTTCCGTCTGTTTTTCACCGCAAACTGCGGTCGAGCACCGGGACTTGGATTGTGGAGTCAAGAGAGTAGCGAATAGAGCGCCCCCACGAGTCGCCGGGCGCCAAGAAAGGGGAGCTCTCATGGACAGTCTAAAAGAGCAGGGTCTGTTGCTGAGCATACTAAGACTATTGCAGAATAAGACGAATACTGAGGGTGTAAGCATGTGTGAAGCAAACCCTGCTGTTGACAGGGAATGGCAATATGGAAAATCACAAAAGCTGTATTTGTGATTGGCTTTGAGACACTGCGAGGGTGTCGAAATAAAAAGAAAAAAGTGAGATAAGTGCTATAATTGGTTTTTAGACGAAAGTTATTATTCATAGAATAAAGCACTATAAAAAAGATACATTTGAAATAACCGATATTCGAAACTTGTGAAATCTTAATTCGAACTTCTAGCTTTTATCACTAATCACTGAAAATAAAAGCTATTGCGTAAATAGAAAAACATCTAGTAAATCACAAATTTATATTTTTATAAAAAGATGTCTTGTATTATATATAATATCAATCAGTTAATACATATTAGTTCAAAAGTAAAGTTAAGTTCTAACAAGTTATCTAAGTATTTATAGAAAAATATATTTAATTTCTAACAATTGTCAACCAACAATATTTTAAAATATTTAATAATATTAACCTATTTTATATAATATTATTATTTGCTTATATTATCTTCTCTTAACTTTATCCAGGAAAAATATCTATTATAAAAAAATATTCTCTACATTGTGTCAACTATTAGATTAACTTACTTACTTATATTTCATGATATATTAAATAAAGATTATATTATATTTATTGTCCTATTCATCAATAAAAATTTAAATATTATAGATAAATATTTTAAAAGCCAATAAACGCCTCTTATGAAATTATATACCTATCAAACCTGAATTTATAAAATATCTTTATAATATTACAAACCTATTACTTGATATTAGAATGTAGTAATTTTAGTTCTAAATATATTTTATACTAACTTTATATTATATAATTAAAAAATCATATTGCTAAATTCAGTAGTTAGACACCAATCTTTGTAGTTTAAACTATTAGTTTTAATTATTTCTTATATCATTTAAATACTAATTGGTTTTCCTTTAATCAATTTTGATATTGGTATATTATAAACCACCTATATAATACTTTGGAATTGGTATTAGTTAAGTTTAAACTTAGCTAAAAATATTATAAAATGTTAAGAGAGTAAAGATACAAAATCCAAGTTTTTAAGTTTATATTTTTAATTGACATAGTGTTATAAAATATTGATAATCATAATTGAGGTTTATTATTATTTAAAGGTAGTTTTTTAATACATGTACTATTGTTTTTACAAAAAAACAGTTTGATTTGAAGCTTATATAATTGTATTTATTATAGGGGTAACATTTCTTATAAATAACTAAATATCTAAAATCTAAAATTGTATGATAGTATCATAGCAAAGTCTTACAAGAGGTAATTGATTTTTCTAAAAGTAAAAGTAAGAATTTTAGTTCTTTAGTAAGTTAGAGTATAAAAGATAAAATTTTGGTATCTATTAAGTAAAAGCAACTTGAAGAAAGATTAAGAAGACAAACTAATTTTTAGAATATGATAACTATAGGTAATTCAATTATGAAATAGATTATATGGTTCGTGCCATTCAAAACGTGCACGAGGCTGAAAAAATATGTTACATGTGGCTGTACATATTTTGATGCCAAGCCTGATATTCTGCATGAGTTTATAGTGAAGTGTTTAAATAATAATGTATTATAAACATATAAAATTATTAAATTATGAGAAAAATATATTTAGTGCATGATATTATAGTTCATATAAGGGCCAAAACCCTATTTTTTAAACAATAAACTATAGATTACTAAGTATTTCAACTGTGGCTATTGTAACATATTTTTCCTTTCCCCACCAAATGTCCAACTTTTCAAAAAAACAAGGCTTTGCAACAAAAAATATAGTGGAAGAAAAAAAACCTCACACCTATTGTCTATCATTTGCTCTCTAACCGTGAGGTTTTTTTTCTCCCAATATATTTGTGGTTGAAGAGCCTTGTTTTTTTTGAAAGCTGTGCAATTACTGGTGTACGTTTTGAATGGCATGAACCATACTACTACTTATATTAGATTTTGAAAAAACTACCTTAATTTAGACTTGTAAAAACCTAATGTAACTCATGTTTCAGAAACTTAAAAGATTGCTATCTATCATATTAGATACAGAAGAGGCCTTTTTTAAAGTTAAATTAAAGAGGGATACTTACAAGTTAAAAGTCAATTTGAAAAGCAATCTTTATATATTTTTTAATGTTTGATTCATTAATACAACTCTTCATTCTTCTATTTATTGAATACTTACTTTCATTAATTACTTAAATTTTATTAAATCAGTTTTTGAATAAATAACAGATACTATAAGTAAATTTCCAATAATAATAAAAACTTTATTCACATTTAGTTAAAGTTTAATAATTAAAGATCAGTGATACTCTAATTATCATAATAATGATATTGCATTATAATATTATTATTATCAGAAAAAGGCTAGAGAAATCCTACAATGAAAACAGCCTTACCTGTTTTTCTTCTACTATTTCTGTATCTGAAGCACATGTTCTGCGGAACCTCACCTCAAAAAAATGCATTTTTCGCCCACCCACTCTCCTGGTGTCTTGCACATCCCGGTGCAGAACCCCAACCGACAATATTTAAGTCGACTCTGAATGCTGAGCCAAGCACTACTCGAGTAAAAAGATTGAAACCCCATTATTCCTAATTAGGTACAACATGCGACAGAAATCCATGAGTACAACGGTGCGTCAACCGTTCTGGCGCCCTGCTGGGACTATGACAAAATTTTATAGCGGGTGTATTATAGCGCTTTTGTGTCACAGTGCTAGCCTATATGCTAGAAATTTTAGCAGTCAGCCTTGCTCGAGTACTCTACGGTATGATGGTGCATGCTCACACTAAAATCAGCAATTAAGTTGAGACCCCCCGCCACAAACCATTCACCACTTTCTGTCACTTACTATGCGACGAACTGTCTGCTCAATCTAGCTCAAGTACACACGGAAACGGGTTTCAGTAATCCGGCCGGCCAAAGCATACCCATATCTTGGGAAGATCTCGGTGAGTGGTGCGGTGAGCATATGAGCGTAGGGGAATGGTGACGAACTGATCAACCATCGCGATGGAGGAGGGTTGTTTTTTGTGGATATTGAAGTCAAAGGGGGAAGATGCAAACAAGGCAAACAAACCAAGGTTAGCATATCTCTTTCCATAACCATATACGAGTAGAACTCTCTAGATCTACAAACTGCGCGCTACAGGCACTGTCATATAACACATTTGCTCTTCGTTCTTAGGCAATGCGATGCTTTACTCATGAACTATCACTCTAGCTTGCCAGTTGCCTGCGAGGTATTCGTTTTGTAAGTCTCAGGACTCGATGGTAAAGGCAAAAATTCGGTCCACAAGGATTTTCTCTTGCTCTTCTCTCTGCCCTCCGGCTTCTTTATGCAGACCCCCGCTCCCCAATCTGGGGATACTAATAGCATAGAGTTCGCTGCACCAGAAATGATACCTTCCGAATGTTAAATTTAGAGGAAATAATCCTCCTCTAAAACACCGGTTGCCTCTGGATCTCTGATGTCCAAAAGCTACATTCGTTGCTTATTGTTTGTTTCGGCAATCTCAAGAGCACTACCTTTTTTTTTAAAAAAAAAAGGAAAGACAACGAAAGATAAAACACACACTCAAGATCGATCTACTAGGGAATCAGAGGTGGGACAGCCCGACATATCAAAGCTTGAATCGGAATTAAAGTTATCTTCTAAACCAATCTTGAAATTCCCCCCTCATCTTTCAACCTGAATGTACAGAGCTTTCTTCTAACTTGAAATCACAATTGTGTAATAAGTAGGAAGCACAGTTTCGATAATATTTTTCAGATACCGCCCCATCCTTACACCCGTTCTACTAACACTTTCCCCCACAAGCTACAGTTTCACGCAGTTCATCATGGCCACCACAGAAACCATTCCCATCCTTCTCTTCCCCATCACAATCCAAGCTAACATTCTCTCCCATTTAGATAGCTTTGAAACACTCGAGAACGTCTGCCTCGCCTCCGAAACCATATTGGGCACCCACAACACCTACAGGGACTACATCCAGCGAGGGATAGCACTCTCGTCTATTGAAGCCTTCGACCAAGCACTTTTCACGGCGCGCACGCTATTCCACAGCGAGCAGCACCCGAATACCAGCTACGAGGCAATCATTGCACACGTTCAGCGTGCACCGCCGAGCGAGTTACCCCTTCCGCGAGAAGGCCATCTAATCGAGACATTAAAACGGCAAGACGAGTGCATCTCCGAAATAGCAAGGGTAATCTTCGACATCCTCCCCAGCGTCGAGAAATTGAGATTTGGCTCTCACCTGATGAACGGCCAACATAGAGCGCCCTCCATCACCCCCGGGCAGGTAAAATCAGTGCTCTACCGACTTCGAGTCCTCCTTGGATTCCCGCTCGACAGCGTGCTACCTGAATCCCCGAAATGCGAAACTCCACCCGGATTCGGTAAGTTTATCGATACCTTCTCGGGCCCTGAGAGGTCGATATTTAGGTTGGTTTTCGCAGCTTTCCATGCTGTCTATTTAGATGTGACAGATTACTACCTGGAATCTGCCGGGGGTGATATTTCTCAGGGGCACATGAGCCGACTTCGTGATACACTTGAACAATTCATGGGGGGCGGGTCGCGGAATGGCAAAACGGAGTGGTTGAGACAACAAGGGCTTAACCCCGATGCGGATCTTGTTAGCCTCTGGATTCTATTGTTTCTGAACGGTAGTGATGGGCTGGAAGGACCGCGTTCGCAGATTGAGTTTCAAGCCCTGAAACCAGTGATTATCGTTAGGGATTTGGCGTTGATGATGTGGAGGGCTCGGGAAAGGGAGAGCTTTGAAAAGAGAGCTTTCTTGGTGACCTGAAATTAGCTGTCTCGACGCTGGGCAGGCTTTTCGAAATATTTTTTCTTTTCTTTGTTATCATAGTAGCGCTAATGTTGAAACTTAGGTTCGCGGGCTTTCTTGGTTAAAATCTTTCGAATATTAGCACCCCCCTTCTAATTCTGGAGCGCAGAGCCATCGTTTCCTGCCCATTTTCACCTATCATATTTCTCTAGCAGTATTTTTGGCAGAAATCTAAAAGACATTAAAAATTGATAACACGAAAGACCATTTGAGGCATTCAGCCCCGGGGATGAAAAAGCGTTTTCGTTGTGCCAAGTTTCTAGTTAATCTGTCAGTTATGTATACTCGTAATTTCCTGACGTTTGAGAAACACGACTGCTATTGCATATGAGCGAAAATTTCCCCGGAGCCTCAAGATTTTGGTGGTATGCAATAGCAGTCGTGTTTGTAAGCGTTAGAAAATTAACGAGTATTCAAACAGGCGTTCCACACCCCAAAGTTTTTCGACCCGAAAAACCTGCATATCCGTTTTTCAGCCCCCCGGGCTGAATGCCTCTAACTCAAATAGTGTTTTTCGAGTGATCCACAGTGAACGCCTCAAAATGACAATTTGTCCCTAGACCATGAAACCAAACACTAGTGCCACCTCTGTGACTAAGTGAATGATATCAAAAAAATTCTAACAGCGCGCTGCCCGAGAAACTCATCACAGGACCACCCCTAGAGAAGATAGAATTACAATTGCACCTTCCCATGGGCCCCCGGACATCTGGAGTTGACCTATAGTATTAAAGTACGAGATCACCTCAAACCCAGACCTCAAACAACCTCTCCTAGAACACCTACCTAGCCCTACTTACAGTCTACTCTGCTATGCTGCTGTAAGCCAAACAAGGCCTGGAATTTCCCACATAACACTCCACAATAGGTCCTTCCCAACAGCTTGGGAAAGATGAGCAAGACCCGCAAGGGCTCCAGAGTGGTTCCTAAATGTACCATAGGAACATCAGGATCCCAGATACTCTGGATATGCTGCGCGCCTCGTGTCACGCCGGAAAGCCGGCAACCCCCCGAGTCGCAGTCTCACGATTCTCGAGTGAGATTTGATGACTGGTGATCACCCCAGGCGCCATAAATAGTTACGCCGCCTAATAAACCTGGGGCCACTGCTTGCAGCACTTGCCAAAAGTACTACGGAGGCTTTATGTTTTGAGTATAGCGCCATCTGGTGGTGATTAGCGGCAGGAGAGGGAATCGCCAGGGAGCCCTGTATGCCAAAGATCATGTGAAAGTGCAAACCTTACTTCAAGCCGCCAGGCGAGCCACAGCGAAGGCTTAGGGAGTATGCTGGTATCAAGGCGCTAGTTAAAGCAAAGCCTCCTGCAACTTCCCAGTTCTCTCACTCTCGAGAATGCCCAGAAAGATTGTGCCACCGACCATATCTCCCCAAGGATGTTTACTTCCCTACTCACCGTCCAAGGGATTGCCTCCACCCTTGCCATGAGATTCCCGAAACCGTAGGACTAAAAGCCAGCAGGGCCTGGCAGTATATTCTCAGGCCGTTGCATCCTCCTCGCTACTATTTGTTCCAAAAGCAGCCTTCTCTGAATAGTGCCATCTGACGCTATCCAAGCACATTTTCTCTGAGTCCAGCCCCCACCGAGACTCGAGGGCGAAGGGGTGCTATTTGTATAGAACCCCAAACACGGGCGTTTAATCTGGCGGAAGCTTATTCCTCACGGCGGTTCTGTCTTCTCGCGGACAATCCAACTCCCATTTACGCTCCAAACGAACACATCAGAACATTCGAATAAGCGATTTGCGAAACTCAACAATCAAAAAAAAAAACTACACGGTCAGTAGTTAAGACGTCTATATCCTCCTCCGCATAGTTTAGTTGTGCTCCGAGAGGATTTGTACATAATCCTCTCGGTCTCTAGCTCGGAAAGAAATCCCTTCACTCAAAGAGCGAGGGTGATGAAAATGAGTAAAAAGGTAACTAAACCCGAAAATTATGTTACCAGCAAAACCCTGCGCTCCGGGTGGATTGCAAGGCTCCCCTCCGAGGCTTCCGTGAGCCTGCGGGATGGTTTACGGCCCCGTCTCTCTCCAAACGGTCGAACAAGCTTCTATCATGCAAATATAGTGATAAAAAACAACCCGTGGGGTTCTGACTGTGTAACTCTGTTTTATCAGGGTCTAGGGCTGCTAGTTGCTATCGATTCCAGAGGAACCAGAAGAGAGAAAATGGGACCAGAAGGCATAATAGAGTTGGCCCAAGCCCAGCCTAAGTGGAAGATGCTATTTCCATCGGTGCATCTGCCGCCATGTTGTACAATATCACACTCCTCCCAGAAGAGCCAACCCCATCTGGGCAATCCAAGACCCCCTTAACCGTCGCGACCTTAACCTTGCGAAGTAGACAGCTACTTCCTTCAGTTCTAACGCTAACCGAGTCCAGCCACCCCCGACCTTTCCGGGAGACAATACCCGCCAACCGGTGCCGTACCATATCCACAGTTGAGCAAACCAACCCCGGATACCACCAGAACACAAAGCACAAACATAGCCTATCACCACTAAGAAGCTAGCTTAGCAACACGAGTGACCAGGGATGATGCCACAATGAGCGTATTCCGGACATGTTTCACCCGGCCAACATACTTGTGCTGCTATATGCAGCTACAGTCCGTGGGTGACAGTAGCACAAGAGGAAGAAATAAAAATAGTTTGGGTACCGTGATTGTGATTGTGGAGTGCAGCGACAGTTCCTGAGGCAAGGTAGATGCGAGGGAGGGGGTTATCGTGTTGGTAGTCACGGGATGGGGGCCCTCGATCGATGGCGTAGTACGGATGTGGGGTCGGTCGAGGGGAGGGTACTTGTACCTAAAGCATGGGGGGATCATCAGTAGTATGTGTTCAGTCCTACTTTGCGCCATCTTTTTTCCCTTTTCTCTTTTGCTCTTTCTCTTAATCGAAGATACTAATAGGGGAGGGGGGGTATTATGTCTCCAATTTACTCAGTTTCTCCGAGACCGTTCAGCACACCCCCTCAACCGATCGGCCTACCGGGATATTTCGCCAAAATAAACATCCATTCATCCCATCCCCACCCTCACACCCCGCTCAAGCCTATACCGGTATTCCAGAAGTCTTAAAAACTTCAAACTACCGTCCGACCCCAAGCTTGAAAAAACGTAAATCGGAACGCTGATTCGATGAAAGTGCGCCTCATTTCCCGCCTTTCAGACGAATCAGTGTATCTTCGGACAGGTATCATAGGCAGGCAGGTTAGCAGTTAGGCAACGGCGTAGGCGCTCTGCGGCTACTGGAACGCCGGTGAAGTAAAGTAAGAAAAGCCACTTTTACATCTCTCTGCAGCGCCCTAATAGGACCCCATATAAAAACACCTTCTATCACTCGAATCTCGATCCAACCAGGAGTTTTGAATCCCCAGGAACCGAGAGAGACGATAGATGGAAAAGATGGAGCGTTTGATCTAGAATAGAAAAACAACATCAGAATAAATAGACCGAAACCAATCGCGAAAGAACAGTGCAGGAAACAAGTATCTCGGCAACCTATCGTTGGAAAGCCACAGTGTTGGATGGGTTCAAGTCCGGTCCCGAGGAAGGGGATTAAAGATGAGGGTTCATTTATTTAGTTTCCCGGGGATATCAGGCAGACAAAACACCAACAAGACAATCGAGGTGTCAAATAGCCATTTCCTTTTCTTCCCCCCTCCCACGACCCAAAATTATAATTCCCCCCCCATTCAGCCGAATCAGCCGAAGCATTGTTTTGCAGACTTACCAGTTCGTCAGCTGTAGGGCAGATCCCAATCTCGCTAAATCAACTCTACTAGGCTAGACAAAAATAGTAGCCAATCGCGCAACTCACTGATCACTCAGCCAGCATTCTTGGCGTCATGGGCCCCCGCCCAACCAACCAACCTCGTGAGGGTACCGTACCGTAACCGTTTTTGTTCAACGAAAATGTAAACACCCGGACACATGACATGACCGGGAAGCAGATGTTACGAGGGAATTGAATCGGCGGGGGTGGTGAGCGGAGATGGCGAAATTATCGTGGGGTTTCTCCGCCGCTGATAGGGCGTTGAGTGTTTAGGCTGACATCTCCCAGCTCCATCAACCTGGTTACCTTCGCTCTGCTCGCTTAGAGTGCTGGGTTGTGGATGGAACGGGATTTTTGGATTTAATCTCATCTCATGAATTAACAAGATGGCGGTGGCTAATATTGTACCAATACACTAAGCGTGGCGGGTTCTGTTCTTTGCCCTTATTTGCTCGTGTCACGGATTAACGGTGCGCCGCAAGGAGCGTTTATATAATCCTTTTTTTTCCTTTCTTTCACCGACGGTGGGACCAGGCCTAAAGTAGTTGCAGTAACGTCCAGGTTTAGGGAAGTTGAAAATAGTACCGTAGCGTATCCACATTTCCAACTGCCAATAATGTCACGTCACATTCCGGTCGGGTGGGGACAGGACGGGGGGAGAATCTAAAAAACCAACATTAATTCGTTGGAGCGGGGGAACATACGGGGGGGGGGGGGAGTGAGGTTGGATGGGGGAAATCGTTATCTTTTAATCTATTCATCGGTTGTACCCGAGTACCGTAGGAAAAACACTCTCAAAGCCATCCCCACGGAATGCTCTTTCTCAACTGTCTCTGCAAATTGCCCCAGCAAGGGGTTGCCTACGAGTATTTTGGGCAGCGTTTCCGGAATTGTACAGTTTTAAGGTATTTATGTATTGTGCGTGATTTATTTGGGACTTGTTGTCCAGGGAGTTATTGTTAAGGTGTGTGTATTGGTTGGGGGGAGAATTTCTATTTGCTCCCCAGTTGGAGAGGGGGTCGCAGGGGGAAGGGGGGAAGGGGAGGAGATCTCACATATATGTGTCTCGTTGGAAACAGAGGCGCTTTGCGGTCCACCACTGAAAAGACGTTATGCTTCCCCTGCCAAGGCTCGTCTAACAATAGTAGCACCGCAATCAACCAAGTCTATTCGCTCTTCCTTCACAACCAACAATCTTCACAGCCTGTCTTTCGCTTGTGATGTAGGTGCGGTTCCGATCTCGTAGTTGGTAGGGTGGGTGTGCAAGGAAGAAAAATAAGAAAAAGAAAAGAAGTATGTGGTGAGTGAGGGGGGGAAGTGTCAAGGGCGAATAGTAGGTACATAAGCAACACCCGCCTGCCCCCCCTGAGGAGCAGTAGTCTATTTCTTCCTGTCACTACCACGATACTGCACTTTGCGAGCGTCTATCCTGCGCGCCATTTCATTGTCAGCCAAAACTGTACGGTACAGGATATCGAACATATAAGGAAAGCTAGCATCCTCGCAGCGCGAATTTACTACCTATCCTACACCACCATTAATTATTCACATCTGGCATTTCGTTTACATAAGTCTTTTTATTTCATTTCATTCATAACTACATACAAGATGATTCCCCGAAGGAGCATCATGGCGCTATGCCTCTTGACGGCTCTCACCACTGTCGTGGCTCAAGACCCAACTATTACATCAACCTCCGTGGGTGTCCCAACAAATACCCCGGTCCCCTCAGTAATCACCGTAACATCGCCTGTTCTCGAATCGTCTCCCTCGCCGGTTCCCGACCCTTCCACCGAAAGCTCGGAATACTATCCATCAACTCCGGGCCAATCCTACGACAGCGATCCGAACGCTATCATCGATGAGACAAAGCAGGAGGAGAACAATGAGGGAGCATCTGGGAAGTCGGATACTTTTGTGAACATTCCCCTCGGGGCTCAAATCGGCATTATCTCGGCGGTTGTAGTGGTGGGCGTAGCTGGGATGGTTCTCAGCGTCTTGTGGTATCTCAGGAGGAGGAGGCAGTGGGAGTTGAGTGGAAGACGTTCGACCGTCCCGAGAATCGGCGTGAATGCGAAGGGCGAGTTTACCATGGGCACTCAGGGCGATATCCCTCACAGGGCCCCGAGACTCAGAGCTCCGAGCCCTGCCGATAGTTTTGACGACTCGGCTCTGGAGAAGGGGAATGTAAGGAGCGAGTTTGAGAATGAGAGCACGAAGGCTCCAACAGGTTGGAAGAGGATGTTTTCGAGGAAGTAAACAACTTATCAATACTATTTTCTTTCTTCGCTCCTTCCATTTTCTCCTTCCTACTCATGCTTCGCTTCTCGGATAAATATTTTGGGGAAATTTGTTTCTTTTCTGTCACGGCTTCACGAAAATTTCCTTTTCTATCTTCTTCTCTTTTTCACTTCACACAAGGACAGTTGTTCGTAGGGTTGGTGCGGTGGGGTACAGGTTACAATTTCCTTTTGCTTTTCTGGGGTACATACTGGTTTTATCATTCGTTTTGTTTATTCAGTCTGCCAGCAAGACCTGTTAATTTAGTCTCTATTTCTGTGGGAAGTTTCCTCCATAATTCTCTGACAAATTACTTGGAACACGGGAGGCCTTTTAGCAAAGCCCCCAAGCAAGATAGATCGTTTTTGTGTATAAAAGATTTCTCAAACTGTGAGCGTGAGAAAATCCCGGGGTAGATGGTGTTTGGCGTTTCACCCGTTGCATTGTGCACTTCGACCTCTTTCCCCCGCGCGCTTAAGCCTCTTTATTTTTGCACTTGACAACAACAACAACAGTCAGCATGAATGACAGGTGAAGGGATCTTCTTCGCCCATGAACTTGAAGGGCGGGTACTCTGCCAACTAAAGGCAGGTTAGACCAATGCTTCGCCCTGTTTTGAGAAAGTAGTACCGGTACTCTATTTTGTGCTTGTATGCATTAAGACCAGTGCTCGCTGTCTGAACCATTCCCGACCGGTGGGCACGAGGTCGGGAGTTGGGACTGATGGCTGCTTACTGAGTGGGGGATTTTGTTAGAGCACAGTAATCTTTTCCAGGGCTTCCACTAGGAGCTGGAATACCTGAGGGCGGTCAAATATATTTTTCGTAACTACAATGGGGTTAGCGAGTTTTTACGGCATTCTCAGAGATTAATGCAAGGGAAGGCGGCTTGGCAAACGAAATCCATCACCCCCAAAAGAAACCCTTTAGAAACTTAACTAAGGTGCTGCAAACCAGTCTATCTCCAGATTCATGATAAATCCCATGGTTCCATTGATAATTCAGGCTCATCAGCGTCCTGGAAATGCCGTTATAATTCTGTTGTGGAACAGCGGGTTGTCCCGCAGCCGTGCTGTACGAGTAACGGGCACCCAACCATAACTTTACCGAAATGTGGCAGATTGGAGGTCCTTTTCTGCCTAACCCAACTGCTCCCAACAGGATACGGGGACTCTTAAACAGGAGCACGCCGTTCATTTTGCCTAGTAATACCTGTTAATTTGCGCCCCATGCGGTTAACCATCAGTTACCTTGGCTCCCTCAGCATATTAACCGTGTTGCCAGACAGCCGCAACAGCAAATAGCTAGGATGAGATTCAAACCACCTGCCCAAAAGTTAATATATTTAAAATATCTGTTTTATCTACCGAAAAACAGAGAGAAAGTTGTTGGGGATTCTTGGCGGTTGGAGGTTGGGCATTTTTCGGGTTCGAAACCGGGTTAAAGGTTCCCCACGATTGCAAGGGCACTTCTGCCGTTTTACTTGGCTGCCCAAGAACTTGGAAACTACAGTAGGGTTCGTTGTATCGGCATAGCTAGGTGGATAGGAAATACCCTCACCTCCTTTTTACCGACATATCTAGGATAGCACGGTGCCATGCGGGATCAGGAATATTTCTTCTTCTTTTCTTACTTCTTTGCATATTCCGTGGAAATCGAGCGACTCGTGGGGTTAGCTGGGGTGAATCTGTCATCACTGGCACTACCCCTATGCAGGATTTCACGAACATACGCCACAAAAGGCTATACTTGCACAAGTACTAGTGCAAGTGTCCTAGCTTCTGCAGATAGAAAGAGAAAGAAAAACACAAGTCTTCCCTTTCTTTTCTTTTCTCTTCTTTCCGACCCTGCCTACCGTAGATGCTCCTACCTGCGCGGCACTGGCACAATAACCCCCGAACAAAAAAAAAACACCAACATGACCAGCCTTTGTCAGAAATCCTGCAGGGGAGTGTCAGTGGTATACCGCTGCCATGCGACATTGCAAAACAGCCAGGATATCACGACGCAATCGTAAGAGAAACGTCTCGAGACTTCTCCTTTATCTTGCAGCAATGAATCTCTCTCTCTGCCCTCGAAGGGCAAAGGTGGCCCCCCTAGAATCGGGTATTGTGTCATAACCCGATGGGAGGGAGGGATGCTGAAAATTATGGGTATAACCCGTTCCTCTAATTGTGCCTTGCGTGCATTAACTTTAACTTATCTTTCGGGGAGAGGGGGGCTATCGAACGGTATCGCTAGGGGATTTATCATGTCAAAGATAACCAATGGGGGAATTTTTTTTTTCTTTTCTGGTGTGAAGCGAGAGGTTCCTGTCGTGGGGGTTCTGTTTCCAAGGTCAGTTGTCCCGGGTAGAACACCATATGAAACTATTAGTCTTCCGTATTATGAGAACTCCCATCCCGGCTCGGCCCGGGTGAAACTGGCTGATAACGGCCGAGTGGCCTGTGCTCGCAGAGGGTTCTCGGAGTCAAAATAAAGTTTGGACTCTCACCCTCGGTCACTTATTGAAGTTCGAGGTATAAAACCCAACCCATTTCTAGGAGGGATGCTGTGGTGGCTGGCGAATCTTATTCCCAGGGGGCTCTATATTATTGAGTGGCTATATGAGATTATTCTGTCATCATAATTTTTACTGGATCGCGCTGTGGAAATACCGCTAGGAAGGTTTAGTGTTCCCCTCTTGTTTTTTTCTTGTCTTTTAGGCATTTTTAATGGAGATACTATTTGTCCTACGAGTCACATTTTAGTCACCCTCTGGCCCTCTTACGTCAAGAGTTCATTGTTGGCACGATAAGAGAAAATCTAAAGTAACATTACCCCTATCATACCTAACTAATAGGGGGGGGGATGATGAAAAACGAGTGACACTTTCAACCATCCCACCTACCAGACAAAGCCCCGGCGGCCGAAACCGCACTCTTCCCCACGCGAAGATCGGCGCGGCCCTATACGGAACCTTTCACCCATCAGGTCTAGAGCGAAGGCTCCCGGCGGAGAATTAAAACAGATTACATTTCCAATCCACCGGAGCACTCCTCATTCATGATCAACGATACTTCCACTATGATGGGCAATTTTTTAGGTATATGTTCGGAACGGGAAAAAGCAAATGATCTTGGAACTGTTTATCCAATGCCTTCACAGGTCCAAATTTTTTTTTTGGAAATAGCCCTAACACACCCCTTCAGCAATGCAGCCCTGTTTTCGATTATGATATCATACTTCAAAATCGCCTGGCAGACCTGAACCTACACCACTCCCAGACCATTATAAAGAGTAAAGGTTGCACTGGAAGACCTTTCACTAAGCATTCCTTTCACTTAGGCAAAATCCAACCGCGTCTGGGGACTTATGAAGTGAGACGTGTACTAGCAAACTTCCCTTCTCCCCCCTCTTCTTGCCCTCTGCCCTGGCCCAAGCTGGAATATCTCTATGGAGGGTGGGGATTCCCCGGTATAAAGTACAATCCACGGCAGTCGTCGCAACGATGCTAGCAGGCTGGCGGGCCCGGTTCCCCGCCTACTGCGATCCAGGCTTGCTCCCGGATGTTGAAACTTTCCCTCGGGCTCTGAGCGAACCTCTTGACCCTAGTATGCATATGCCGCGAGGGTGGGTGCTGACCCCGCTTGGAGAAATAAGTATCACGGTCCGTACCGGTAGGGTAAACTAGGACTACTAGTTTACCATAAGTCGATATTGGCGCGCTGGGGACACTAGAGGAGCTGTTGCAAGGGTTTGTTTGCAGGTTGACTAATGGGTGATAAAAGACTGGAAAGCACACAAGAGCTCAAACAGGTGTGGACGATGCGTTGGAGGGAAGTAAAGGAAGAGGGGTATACGGGAGATGGCTAGAAAAGCTACTATGATAACGAAACCCAGGAGGGTGGGAAAGCTTGTGATTTAATTCACTAGAGTGGGCACGTGATCGGCAGCGACACTAAAGACGAGTGATTATAAATGACACCTTGGAAAACTTGGCGATAATGAAGAAGGTTTCAAATAAGAGGTGGAATCAGTTCTGCCTAGTCGGTATTCTGGAGGGTTCGCTGAGCTTGCCATTGGGTCGAAAGTTTGTGCGAGTGGTTGATCATAGAGCTCAAACGTGGAATATTTAGCAGATCTGTACCCACTGCAGAGTATAGTACAAGGAATTGGATTTCCGGCGGCGTGGGAAGCATAGAGATTATTTTTCTCCCCCCTTTTCCCTCCTCTCAACTTCATTCCATCCCCGACATGTCCGCCGGTCCGGCCAAATTTGATCCGCTCAATGGTGGTGCCCCCATCTCAAGTAGTAGCATAAGCTTGTATGTTAAGCAGGGAAGCAGGGAAGAAGGAAAGGAGGAAAGGAAAGAAAGAAGTATCCTAACCCATCCGGCGGAGAAGGCTGGAAGGGATGCCGGGAATCACTGCTGAGTAAGCAACAAAATTTTCCCAATACTCGAATGTCAGTTAGCATCGGAGGAAGTCACCCTTGTCCTTTTAGAGCTTTGTGTGATATCAGTAGATATACCTTTACAATGCCGAGAGCCCGAGTACATGGAAACTTGATCCAAATAGTGTCACCATCTCTCCCCGCCTATCGTGCCTTGCAAGCATACTCTACCGGTATCACAAAAGAAACCACACTACCCATTCCCATTCCTCCTCGGGAACTCAGGCCCTAAGAACAGCCCCTCCAAACAGCCTCCCAACCTACCTCCTGGGTATATCAACCCCAGTAGATTAGCGTTCACATAATAGAGCACGCGGGCGGTTCTACAAGTCCTGCAGAGTAATAGTAGCTTCAAGCACGGCCTCCCGTCGGATCAAGTGCCCATGTGCCAAAACAAAAACCTATCATACCCAACCAAAACCTCCTCCATTAGGAGAGTTTTGTCCCACAAAGGTATGATAGCTTTTCCCCGTCTGCTTGCCCTGCATTGTGAATCCAATAGATATCGTCTACTAAACATACTTTTCCAGCAGTATAATCCCCTCCTCACCAGATTTACCAACACACAACATCTCTTGAACCTATCCAGATATTACCCGGCACCGACACCCGGGTATGATAGATATTCATTCCCTCTCAGACCAAGCTAAGAAAATATCCACTTTTCGTCACCTTAACCTACTGCGGATGACCTAATCTACACACTGAAATTGAAATGCCCTGAAGCCCCCTTCCTTCCTCCTAACGGGCCGTACAAACCGCACAACAAACCCTACAAAACAACCACCCCGGGCGTCGAGAGATTACTCCACCGAGTAGTCCCCTCTGTACTAACCCCAGTGGATCAGCGCGTCCCAGACCCCCCCATTCCGGGCAGGGGTCACAACACATCACTCGGGTCCAGCTTCCAAATGTTGTGTTGTCCAGAATGTATCGCGGTCGCTTGCTGGTATGTGGAATGATTTGTATTGCAGGAATGGTTACCGGCATTGTGGAATGGTGGAATGTACAGCAATGGTTGGGAGAAGGAATGACACTATGCGCTTGAGAATGGGAACTGGTATGAACAGCGGAATGGATGAAATCCTGGTGGCTTCGCTGGACTTGGATATTTGTATATATAACCTGTTGTATGTTGATGCGGAGGAGAATAGGCAAGTGAGGCAGAACGAACAAATACGATTCTATTTAAGGGTTGACATCTGATTTCATGTTGAAACTCTGAAAATTCACCAGACAAAGAAAACACAATCCAAGTGTACTCATTCACTTACTTCCGGGCTCCCCGGAGCTGACATAACACTAGGGAAGTATCGATCCAGAGCCAGCTTGCGAAGTTGCTATGGTAGGTCCGAACCTCTTGGTATATGTGAGTGAGGTCCCCGGCTGCAGTGCCCCTCTGTACCCCCAGGCGCCCGCGCAACGTGAACATAGGCTTACCCCAGACATTGCCGCCAACCACCGCTACTTTTACTGGCATTACTTGTGCATGTGGATCCAACAGAAACATCTACCGCCCCCTCCTGTGTAGATGACTTCCGGAGAGTATTGCTCAACTCCATCCAACACACAAGGGGTATTCAGCCACCACTTCAAATGGGAATTACCACTCTATTGAATGATGGAGTGGATGGCTCTCTACGCATTGAGGGAAAACTAGAATATCATACCTCAATTTTCTACGGATCTTGAAGAGGGGGGGGGGGGGTATCTGGGACATGTGAATTACTGCTAATTTTCTTGAAGAACAAAAATAGCCGATGGATATTTAGCCGACAACAGTCTCACTCTTGGCAAATTGATATGCTACTGCTAGTTATGCCAGAATGAACGTCTGCCTGTTCCGGCTCCGGAGTTCCCTCACCATAGCCTTTCCTTGTTTTGCCTACTTGCTAAACACACATATAAAGCAAGAAGCATTCAACTTGAGTAGTCTACTACAATGGAGTCTGTCTCACATATAGTGGAGAGCCTAGCTTGAGAGGTGCCATCGGTTCGGGCAAATCTTGCACTTCACCACAATGCTGCAATGGTCACTGCAAAAAAAACAATTCCAGATTTTGTACCCGAAATTTCTAAACGCCAGAGTTTATTGAACCGTTTGCCTATGAAAATTTCGTAAGGTGTGATCGAGTGAGCAAGATATCCCGAAAAGCCGACAATCTAGTGTACTCTGCTCCCTGTTCAGTGGATTCCCCCAGCCCGTTGCGCTCCCGCAAAAAACATGGAGAGAAGAAAAATATGTCATTTCCATCTAAGGGAGAAGAGATATGAACTATCTAGAGAAAAATGATACAAAAACAGAGCCCCATCACCACCCAAACTCGTTCATAAAGCCCTCATGGAACTTCTCGAGTCTTCCTACCCAGTCGACCCCGGGAGCGAGGAAGGTAGTTCTAAAATGCCACTCGCCTTCACGTTGGCCAAATCCGCTGCCAGGGATAACACAGATACCGGTTGACTCAAGCAATCTCAGACAGTAGAACTCATCGGGGCGGCGACCTTCCTCCTGTGCCTTTTTCACTGCCGCGGTGGGGATTGTGATTGTTGGGAATAGGTACATTGCGCCGAGAGGGTCTTGGCATTTAACACCCTCCATCCTAACGAAGGCCTCGTACAGAGCACGAGAACGGAGCTTGAGGCCTTCGAAAATGGAGTTGTACTCTTGCTGGTAAAGCTCGTGGGATGGTGACCCCGGAGCCGGTGGGTTCACCATCAGCCCGACAAGACACTGCCCGATGACGGGAGGGCAGAGGAAAATAGAGACCATTTTGTAGATTTGGGCCTGTACTTCTGGGTCAAAGCCGACAAGCTCAAAGTAACCACCACGGTGACCACACTCTCCTACCATTCCTTTAGAAACAGAGTGGAACGAGACAAGTTCCACCTCATCATAAACGCCCGGTGATGCCTTCTGCATGTTACGCAGAACCTTCTTGAAGGAGTGGAATTCACCCGAGTAGACGTTGGTTTGGTAGACCTCATCGGCGAGGATAACAAGGTGCTCTTCCGCGGCCAAGGCAATGACTGCTTCAATCCCAGACTCTGAAAGTGTAGCACCTGTTGGATTCCCCGGATTGATCACAACGAGGCATTTAAGGTCAGTGCCAGCAGCCTTAGCCTTTGAAATCTCGGAACGAATCTGCTCGGCATCAGTAGACCACGCGGTAGCTTCGTCCAAAAAGTAGGGGACCGGGGTGGCGTTGGTGAGAGCAAGTGTAGCGGTGTACAGCGGATATTGGGGGATCGGAATTAACACCCCGGTGGCGGGATGTGAGCAGATGGTGTTTAAAATGGTGTTGACCCCAGAGGAAGCCCCGGCTGTCAAGAAGATATCGCGAGGGTCTGCGGGGTGTCCGTCACGAGCTATAAAAGCCTCATATTAACTCCCCACACACCCTAGCCCCGCATGGGAGAGCCTACAAACCTTCAATAAATTCCGCAACACTTCGCCGAATCCCCAAACATCCCTGACTCTGAGAATAAGCGCCAACGCTTCCCACCTCCTTCAAAAGGACCTTCGCTCTCTCTCGAACATCCTCAGGGAACAATCCTTCCTTCTCTAACAGAGCCGGGTACTCGAGTATACTCAAAACCTGACGGAAAAAGGTAATAGGCTGCTGGTCTAACTGCTGCGGGTTCCCAATGTTTGCCGAAATAACGGTGTCAAAAGGCAGTTCGGCGCCGCCCTGTATCCGTTAGTGGTAGGTAGCAAATGACAATGGGCGGGGGGTGGACCTACGGTAGCAAGTTGTTGACGGTACGCTTCGGAACGTTGGGCAAGCTCGCCACGGACGGCATACTGAGCTTTGAGGAGATGGGGGTTGATGTTCCCGATGTTCAAAGCTTTGCGGGAAGATGATGTAGACATATTCAAGACTGCTTGTGAAGATGAGGTTTAGCCAGGTTAGAGCTGTGTTGGAGAGATGAGGGGCCAGAGAGAGTGTGTGGAGGGGGGATATGAGGGAGGAGGAGGAGAAAAGGTCGGTCAAGAGGAGGAATGATCGAAGCAGGAAAAAAGTACCCGAAAACAAGGGCATGAATCTGTGCGGGGTGCTCAGATACACGCAATTTTGTTTTTACCCATATGTTCTATGGAACACTGTTTCGGGTACTTCTTGTCTGCTGCGGGCACGAGGCCGGGGCATAGCTGTGAGAAAGTGAGAAAGTGACAGTCGTCAGTCTCTAGCCTCAGCCATGGGATCGCGGGGCCTGGGGTTCCGACTGACCAAGGCATCTAATCAGACGACGATTTGTAAATGAAAAAAAGAAACATAAAAAAGCTCACCTTGACTTTTAGGCTTCAACCTCAATCCTGTTTGAATAGCCAACAACCGGAGGGGGAACCCTCGCATTTGTTATATAAAGTGTCCCTCTTGCCGTGGGGTATCGTAGGTAATTGTGTGAAGTCAGGAACACAAAACGAAAAAAAAAACCAAGTGGGGTCAGGGGCCAAATGGGTTAGCAACATGCGGGGCGATAACGGTGGCTGCGTTCGACCATACGGGGAAGCTACCGTAGGCCAAGGGAGATTTTTTCCGGGCTCTTTCTCGGAAGTGAACAAAAAAATTATCATCATCACCGTCCACTGCCAGGTTCCCGAGTCGTGAGAATTGGCCTTTGTAGCCTGATTGGAGGAGATTTGATTGTGGTGCTTATTTTCTGCGTGGGTGCTCGAGGTTTTTTAGAGGCTCCAGATGCTGGAATAGACAGAAGGCGTCATAAGGAAAGATAGCGACGAGACCATCGCCGGATTCCGATGCAAGAGGACAAAAGAAAAATGGTCCCTTGTTCACTTTTTTTTCCGCTTAGTAATACTGCATAACAAGGGCGGTGCCTTGGCGTAAATTTGTAGGTGTGTTTACTATTTTCAACATGCTCCTCTTAGGGGCTCTTTTGCACAGTGATGTTTGAGTGGTGAACATTGCCAGATAGATCGCTGGAGCCCAGGGGAAAGATAAGACTTGCTATCGTACTGGAATATTGCCCTATAAAAAGTCTGCTCGCAAACCGCGGTTCGGATGCCTTGGAAGCCACTCTTTGGAAAAAAGAGCGCAGCTAAACCCAAAAACCCATTCAAACACCACTATTCCAAACACCCTCTTACTCTTAACTGATACTCACTTTGCCAGGGAAAGGAGCTTACAAAGTTAAAGAGGGGCCAACTCCAAGTAGTTTTGCCCAGAGTTTTTCCTACAAAACTTCCTCGCTGGGGTGGATTTGGTTGTGGTGAGGGTCGGCTTCAGACGCCCGGCACCGCACGCCATCCGAAAATGATTCCGGGGCATCCCATCTCTCATCCCGCGTTGGCGTCACCCCACAGATCCAGCCTACTCGTGCAGCCCTTCAGCGGGGGCACGGCGAAAATCGGCGGGCGACGGACAGGGGCATTCACAGGCAAAAAAAGTAAATTAGTCACCCGCCGGCTTAGGGCGTGCCCGTTTCAAGAACGCGCTGTAATCCTGTCTTATCGCTTAGTTCTCGTAAAAACAATTACCGTAAGGGCTCTGATAATTCGCTATCGGACGGTCGCCCCATTAGCCAGCCCACGATGGATTTGCTTTCACAGGTTGACGGAAGTGCGGTTATCAGTTGGAGATCCAACACATCTCCCGGTAGATGCATTAGACTACGCCGTGTTGGGAGAGCACTGATCTTTCTCGGCAACTTTTCTCTAAGAGCCGGTGGATTAGGAATAGCGGGCTGCGGGGGCCCTTGCGGTACTTGTACCTGGGTGTGAGGGTAAGTGATCGGAAAAAAAGTGGTTGATGCAACAGCCGCCATTTTCCGGTCACTTTTTGCTCCAGGCTAGTACGATACGATACTTGGGGATAGCAAAATAATCCGGTTGCCAAACTGGAGAAAACCTTTCCCATACCCTCCGGCCGGTTGCATACCTTTCCAATACCCTCCTTGGCTAAAGCATGCCCTCCGGAAACAAAACTATAACCCTCAAGTACGGACCTCCAGAGGCTAAGTCTTTCCACAGATTATGTGGTCTAAATACTTTCCATGGCAACCTGCTCAGATAGAATAGAAGAGAAACAGAACAATAAAGGAGTGAAAGACTTAGTGTATATTAGATAGTGTTTTCTGTATTTTCAATTGGCAGAATTGCAGGAAAAATAGAGACTTTCCTACTAGTACCACATACAATCAAAAAGTAACTTCAATATACGAAAACGATACCGATCGAGGAAGGGAGATACTTTGTCTCTTTGGATAAGCGGAAGGAAGTGATCAAGTCCTGGTCAACTAAGGGCATTTGACTTTCTTAGTAGTGAAAAAGGATTCCAAACGGGGAGACTATCGCTGTCAAACATATAGTATAGAGTATCCGTGATGTGTTTTTAAATCAATAATGATGGATGAAGAAATTCAGGTTAAGAAACTAAGTGGTTTGAATACTTGTATTGCAGCTCCCCCAGTAGCAGGTGAAGTGGCCAATACACAAAACTGGCTTTGAAGAACCATTTCACAGCATCTATTCGTCACAAAGGCAACAAAATATATGGAGATTGCGGAAATGATTTAGATGCACTATAATGAAGCAATCAACTATTAAGTGGTAGGACTTATCAAGACAGCTCTAATATCTGATAGACTAGACCACCAGCACAAGCACTTTCACAAAATTCTCTCATACTTCTAGCTTCTCCATGAGCATAAGGAGGATGTAGATACTGATCTTCATACCACTACGGATAATAATGGATATCACGTCTTTTGATGCTTGTTTGTTTATTCTTCACAAGTTGGCAAATTCCCTTAATCTATAAGGAAATTCATATCTGCAGACAGTACTTCTCTTAAGGCTTGATTTATTCAGACACTACTATTGGCAGTTGGAATTAATAGAAATGATAATATTCTATTACTGGCATAGGGGGTACTAGTGGAAGGGGAAAATGAAAGGTTGGGGAAACACTTTGTAGGATATCAGAGAAGGACAATTTCAGTGTCTGAAAGGATGACCTTAACTAGTATTCATAAGAAGGGACTCTTTGATGCTGAGGAGTTTATAGGAGATGGAGTTGCAAGAGTTTGTTCCTTTCGTTTAAATGAGAATTTTTGTAAGCTGTTTACAACAGGTTTAAAACTCTACTTGTGGCAGTCAATGACAAAAAGCGCACTGTAAAATAAGTGATAGTTATGAAAACAATTATCAACAATCTTCAGAGTTTGAGTACAGCAGGAGCAGGCTATCTTAGCAATTTTGACAAAGCCTAGTGAGTAACTTCTGTTTTTTCCAAGCCAGTGCATTGGGCCTAATATTTCCCTAGCAGGAATAGCTTACATAATATTTAAAAGCAAGGTATATGGCTTCATAGGATAACCATGTATCCGAACCCATGCTCCTGAAGTTATGAGCTTCTCAGAGGCATCTGGAAGACGACTCTGATTACTGGATGAGAGCATGTTTCAAGATAGGTTTAACTGATTGGAACGATGTTTAGAGAATACTACTCCTCTTCCTTTTCTAGTTGAATATGCGATAGCTGCATAATGCTTTGATAGCTTGATATCGGAACTGATCACTCCATATTTCAGATTACTATTGGTATGTAAGCATTTGGACCACATATTCATTTATAGTCTATGATGATAAAGAGATTGAAGACTGTCTACTGGTAGAGTGGGAACACTCTCAGATGAAATAGCAGTTCCAGAGATTCTCTGAGTTGAGCTGAGCAAAGATTTCAGGGTCAATCAGTGTTCGCACTTTGTTTTGACAAACTGAATTGTTAAGAAGATACTTCTTAATTAAAGAAGTTGAAGTAGCATGAATATTAGTATAAATAATAGGCCTCGCCCCTGGTGTTTGAACAATCATCAAGCAACGGAGAAGAGACCTTAACAATATATCAAGTTAAACAAGTTAGAAAGGTTTATTCTAACTCTTGAATATTTATCTACGCTTTATACCTTTACCTTTACCAAACAATTACCTACGAGCCTTCCTGACTAATAATCCGTTGTCCTGAATATCCTCGCCTAGTTAGCTTGAAATCCTACCATATTAGCTCCCCTGTAACACCTAAGACCTAGAATATTATTAAATCCATGAATAATGTCTGAAAGTAGAAACCAGAACTTCTGATACTTGACCTTCAAAATGAAATTTGGCTCTCTACGATGAATCAAATAGCTGAACAATACGGGACCGTCTGCTTAAAGGACTATAAGCAAAACTGGTCTGACTTTGCTCTCAGTTAACTTACAATTTCACAGGCTGAAAGATGAAGAAATACCATCAATCTGCCAATAATAGATTATTTATCGTAACTCTTCAAATCTGAACCTCCGCCTGCAACCACTATCAGGAAAATTATATTTCATGTGGGCGTATGCTTAGCTCTATTAGCCATCTTAGTCATTCAGCAAATACCTATATCTCAGATTCCTTTGCAATTACTACCCTCAAAAATACCAATTACAGCAATTTTAACTCTATTATACTTGCTGATATTGATTGTTTTAAACGCAATCTGCAACTTATGCCTTTACCTTGCCTTTCACCTACAAAACTATGACCAAAATTCGGACATCCTAAGCTTGCTCAAGCAACATGCCCAGGCTATAGAACATGCATAGCATAAGCCCAAACTGAGATTGCCCTTCTAGAAGCTGTACAGAGACTATTGAGCAAGCAAACATGTCAGAACTGTGCTTAATTTAAGCACAACTGCCTTATATGTCAACCTCTCTGGCTTGAGAAAATTCTCTTCACTATTTTCTCAGCCTTCACTTTTCTCTCTCTTTTGTTTTACTTTTTAATTTTTAGTCTATATATTAAGAAGATTTGGGTAGAGAGGGGAGCTGAGTGGACTGGTTTGCACCCTTTAGTTGTTAGATGTTGTGGTGGTTGGACGGTGTGCATATTTTTGTTTGTTTTTACATATTGTGATTGGACTTTATAATCTGTAGAAAGAGTTAGCATTTGGATGTCTGTACGTCATCTTTCAGAGTCATAGTTGTGTTTCTGGAGAGGATGTTTTAGCTAAGTAAGATAATGGAAAGGTATGGTGCAACTGACTATAGAGTATGTGAAAGGACTTTTCTGCCAAAATATTGCTTTGACAGAAAATTTGCAGTACTACCACTTCTTTACAAGGGGATTATTTTGCTTACTCTAAGTGAGTCTTTACATGTACTAGTATAGGTTCTTAGCCTGAATTGACTAAACACCAGGACATTCCTGGTAGACAAATGTCCTTTACCAGGAACACAATATCACTCCAATAAATAGTGAATGTAGTTAGTACAAAAGTCATCAAAATGGAGAAGATTTACTTCATAAATGAAGATTGCCTCTGGCGCATATTTGCAAGTTTCAATACTATTACAAATTGTAAAACCATTTGAACAAACTGTGAAAGAAAAGAAAATCTGAATCTCTATGAGTATGGTTCCTGCCATTCAAAGAGGGGACCTGGCTGTGCAAAGAGTGTTACATGTGACTTTGCAAAACCTGATTACTAAGATATTCTTTTGCCTGTAAAAGAGTTGTAAGAAGAATGATTAGAGGTATCAAGGTTTAATAAAGCTATTGACTAGTATGTATAATAGGAGTTTATATAGATAAAAATATATAAATAATATAGCATTTTATCATAGTAAGTCAAGTGAGAACTAAATTATTATGAACACAGAGTTTGATATACATATTTGTCAGAAATAACTAATTAAAACCTAGCTTTTATACAATTCTTCTATGCTTACTCACCCAATTAACTGTGGCTATGGTAACACTTTTTTATCTTTCTCACCAAAAATACAACTATTTAAATCCTTAAGGCTCCACAGTCACAAGCATAATTGCTAAAAAAAAAACCTATTTGCCATTCTACTTCATTTGCTCTTTCAGAAATAGGTTTTTCTTTTGCCAATATATTTGTGGCTATTTAGCCTTAAGGATTTCAAAATTGCGAAATTTCAGGTTCCCTTTTTGAATGGCAGGAACCATACTTTATTTTGCTTAAATATTTCGTCATTGAAACCTTTGTGTTACGCATGTAAATAACTCTGCCATCAATGCGAGTTGAACACGTAACCTTTCACAGAAGTCATGTAACATGTCTACTACACTACCCTATCACCAAGTCACTTTGTAGACACTTGTACCAACTCATATCTACCTGTAGTATACTAAGTATACTGGCCTATTCTCAATCTGGTTACCACTTGGTATACCATACGGGCTTGAGTCTAGTCCGCTGTAGCTACCTATCTGTAGGGTCATTACAAAAGTATTCTGATATCATGCGTGAAATTCCCTTATCCTTTTCCTTTGGATGAACACAATCTGCAAGATACTGCTCCCCAGGTTCTCTGAAAACCCACCGCTACCTTGGATTTTTGGATATCTTCACACTGCACTCATCACTCCAAATAACTCTCTCAAAATCCTCAGCTGTCCAATTCCTATAAGCTCTAGCCCACTTCTATCTTTTTACAATATGCAGAGGCTTGAACTTTGGTCTAGATTTGGCAATCCATTTCTTAATATTGGCCTCTCTTAGGATTCTATTAACTATATATTATTAGAGAATCATATCCTATCACTCAGGAGGTACAAGGAGTAGAATATTACCAGTGGAAGGAGAAACGCCCCGCCCATAGCGATTCCTGAAATGTGATCTTGTCATTTTCATATCGGCTTTTGCTGCCTGGATGATTGTACAACTTTGTCGCTGGATTAGGATAGATGTGGGATTAGGTCAAGGGAGCCTATTCAGGGATTGGTGCTTACATGCGGAGGTGAGCAATCTTTTAATTGTTGTCTATGGCTGGCCAATAATTTGAGCAACAAGAGCAATATTCTGGTGGAGGCAGTTGAAGAATTCAATAATCATGTCTTTTTCAACATTGGTCATTGCTGTTCTGGTGGTCTTTAAGATTCGCTTTTTTTTGATATATATCCAGTTTGGTTAACCATTTGAAATTCAAATTTATTAAAATAGAGGACTCAGAAGTGGCACAGAGTTATGGTAGTATCCTGTTGGGAGATACAGTACCGTTGGTTGCAATCAACTCGGTGGGTATTTAGTTAGGTAGTATTTGGTGAGGTTGCTTAGTAAACCATCGTGAAGAGTTCTGACAAGACATTGTATAAGATTTTGGAATTAGTGGGGGGAGTATGATTAGTATCAGTGATATATCTCCTGTTTCTTAAGACAACTTTTTGATTATAGCCTACTCATCTTGCTTTCCCCATTCCTTCAAGTTTATTTTATTATAATTGATTAATAATTTCATAACTCATATTTGTGATATTATATAATAATATTATAATGACTTTTGTACCCGACTCAATTATGAGTCATGGATTTGACACATGTGATTACATTTAGCCAAATGACTTAGGGGCTGTTTGGCGTGACAGCTAACCATGGTTTACAAACCGTGGTTTGAAAATTCAACCAATCAGGAGCCTTGAAATTTGATTACATAAGAAGTTTAAAGAGCTGTGATTGGTGGAATTTTCAAACCACGGTTTGTAAACTATGATTGGCTGTCACGCCAAACAGCTCCTTAGTTTTAAAGATTTGATTGCTTGAAAGATTGTTATGCAGTGCCTCATATGAGTCTGAGTCATTCGATGGATTTGGAGATAGAACTCACTCTGAGTCACGAGTGTTGTATCACTTATGTAAATAAGTCATTAGAGTCAGGGTAGAGTAATGATTGGGTATAAATAGAAGGTCTTATGTTTTAGAGAGAAGATCTTCATACTACCATCTAAGTACTTTTCTACATCCCAGTTTTCTGAGTTAGAAACTTCTTTATTCTTTCTTACTTTTTATTACTTTTTATCTCTAATTGATTTGGAAATCAATTCAAGCCGATCAACTCAACAACAATAGGCTCTGTCAAGGAGCTCTACCAAGCTTATATTTGTTGATAGGAAATGAGTTTCCATCTAGCTAATGAGAAGAATGTTAGATTGACAGTCATCATTCATGTAGAAGTACTAACAATGAAACTCTTCTTATAGGATTGTTTTACTAGGAGTATGAAATCAGCAATAATACACTTGATATATATATGATGTAGCTATTACATGGCCTCTAGTATGCTATACGAGTAACTGGTATATGAATCTATGCTGAATATACTGTTGATTAAATGTGTATGCTTGCCACAAAAGCAACCCTCCTGGCCCTTTCATCTTTTCTTCCATAAATCAAGTCTTGTTTCCAGGAATCTCATCCTTTATACAATGTTTCGGCTATTGAATCCTGCTTTACTTGGGATTTACAAAAGCATTTATATGCAAGTAACTTTGGTGGTGATTGCTGTAAAGGCTAGAAGAAGATAGAAGAAGAATTACCAGTTAATGATAATACTCTACCATCTACTTCTGAATATGAAGATTTCATTTGCCTACATTTTTTTGGGAATCTTAATAATTGCATAACAGAGTCATACACTGGCACTACTAAAACATCCACTCTTTTCTGCCTAAAGTATATTTCCTATTTACAAATTGACTATCAGTGTAAAATAACTAACACTACTAAGCAGACCACATTCCTACTACATGCACTTACTATTTCTTTGTTGCTCCTCTAAGAGTTTATCAATCATTCCAGTGAGAAAAGTCTAATTGTTAGACACCAGAAGGTCAAACACTCTGGAGACCCCGGAGATCCCATTTTCCAGATGATCAGGTATGAGTTTTGCAAAAGGCACAAAGCTTTAAGTAGAGAGTCCGGGAATCTTAAATAGGATGCCATATAGGACGACTGCTTCAGGGAGTACATCGAATAGCCTGAACAGACTGAGATGGGTACCATTAAGAGTTTTCTGAGAAGAGATAATAATAGTAGTAATAAAGATTGTAATGATTATAGTAATAATAGGGTTGATTATTACCCTAGCGGGAATAGCTTACCTAATATGTAAGAGTAAGGTATATGGCTCCATAAGATGACCATATATCCGAACCTATGCTCCCGAAGTTATGAGCCTCCTAGAGGCATCTGGAAGACGACTCGGACCACTGGATGAGAGCACATTTCAAGATACATTTAGCTGATTGGAACGATGTTTGGAGAACACTGCTCCTCTCACTCTAGGCTCATATGCATATTGCTGCATAATGCTTTGATAGCTGGATATCGGAACTGATCACTCCATACTCCATATTACTATTGGTATGTAGGCATTTGGACAGTATATTCATACATAGTCTATCCCGACAAGAGATCGAAGACTATCTACTGGTGGAGTGGGGACACCCTCAGATAAAATAGCAGTTCAGGATATTCTCTGAGTTGAGCTAGGCAAGTTTTCAGGGTCAGATGGTGTTCGCACTTTGTTCTGACAAACTGAATTGTTAAGAAAATACTTCTTAACTAAAGAAGTTGAAGTAGCATGAACATTAGTATAAATAGTAGACCTCTCCCCCGGTAGTTAAAGAATCATGAAGCAACGGAGAAGAGACCTTAACAATATAACAAGTTAGCGAGTTATATTTAACTCTTTGATATTTGACTACTCTTTATTACTTTACCTTTACCAAACGATTATCAACGAGCCTTCCTGACTATTAATCGGTTGTCGCAAATATCCTTGGCCTAGTTAGCCTGGCATTCTACCGTGTTAGCTACCCTGTAACAGTGATGAATATGAAGAGAATGATAATATATAATATTGATAAATAACAATAATGACTTTGATTATAATAATAATAATAATAATAATAATAATAATAATAATAATAATAATAATAATAATAATAGTGAGAATTATAGTACTAGCAGTGACTCAGAAGAGGATAGCAGGAATGAGGCTCGCAGGGATGATACTAGCAGTTGCAGGGATGATAATATTGAAGATAAAAATGGTGGAGACAGAGATGTTTCTGGTATACAAGAATCGAATACTGCTAGTAGTAAGTTGTTAGTATTTCTTTATATGTATACTTGCCTTTTAATATTGGCAGCTCTCAGAGTTCATTACCAGAATCGGATTGGTAATAATTGGCTCTTTCAGAACTATGCTCTCTTCTCCCTCAGCTTTGTCCAATTCTTAAATCTCCCCAATCAGGCAGAATTTGCATGAGAGACTACAGAGAGTTTGGAAACTAGTAGTATTTATAATTATTCTGCTAAACATATCTCTGCTTGTAGGATAGTGGAAGACCTTGCTTGTGAAACCTACAAAACATATACCGTGTATCTTTGTACCAGTAGTAGATCTATTAATAGTTGCTAGCAAGTATGATACTAGACAATATCTGTAGTACTTGCCTGAACCAGAAGAACTACTTTACTTGTATTTGAAAATAGAAATTAAAGAAATATTTGATTGGAAAAATCTGTGTCTTCTAGCACAGATACAAAATATTATCCTGCTTTCAGGTATTGTACTTCCAGCATAAAGTTGGTATAGCCCTATAAGGTTGCAAGATGAGCTGTAATCTGAGAGAGATTCTCGAGTCTGTGATACCAAACAGTTAGTTGGTTTGGTGCCTCATTATTTGAGATGACTGTCATATTAAAACATGTTTTGCTAAAAATGTTTTTGGAAAATTCCTAAACATGTTTTACCAGTAACATGGTACCAAACTGCATATTATCATTTAAAAACTATTATTAAATTTTGTAGGTTTTTTTTTAGAAAATCTATATAGGAAGACAGGGCTTTTTAATATTGGAATTTAATTTAATTATAATATTAATATATTATTATCATTGCATAGTAATCTGGGTCATATGGTTCTGAACCCTAAACAAAGAAATCTGCGAACCACGAGTGAGGATGTGTGATGACATTATAAACTGGTTACTTGGAGAAACACGCGCAGCCCGAAACACCATACATATATGTCCTAGCAGCACACTACCGTATTATCTCGTCAAATTGGGTATCTCGGGACAGGGGTTCTTATCGCCGCACCAGGGTGATGACTCCTAATGAAGCCTAGTAATGAACAAAAAAAATGAATAGAAGGATTTCGTTATCCTTTATGAGTCTGAATGAACGCAATCTTCCTATCCCTTTTTTGTTCACTAGTAGGCCTTGTTAGGGGCTAGTGCTCTTGGGGTGGTGATAAGAACCCCTGTCCAAAGATACCCAATTTGACGAGATAATACGGTACCCATCTTCTTGTCCTTTTCATTGCACAGCGTTAGATACCTCTATTATGGCGATAACTCTACTGCCGTAACCAGCTCCAAAGGGCGAAGTCCGTTGACCGGTAAAACAAGCCCCCCGTCTATAATGTATCATACCTGAAGCATGTTAGTCTTGGCTCAGGGCCTCCTTGGGGGCCGGCCAAAACTCACACACACTCCATTAACATCACAGTATGCATTGATTCCCGTAGTATCATATGGCGAGCCCCCCTTAAGCCGTTGTCAATCAGTACAAGACCTAGCATCCTGGAGTTTCCTCCTCCATGGTTGTACAAACCTTTAACTACATCGATAGCACATTGGGCAAAATTGCTGAGTCCAACGTTCGGCAAGCCAGCAGTCATGCAACCGCTGCCAAGATCGCTCGTACCGATCGATATCGTGTATGAGGTGCCTGAAGGGGAAAGCGTGAGGAAAGAGGGTGTTGTGGCGTCGGGATGGAACGCTGAGGGCATAACCCTTTACTACTGGAAACGACAAGCCAATCACTGTCGAAGGTATTCTCAGAGTCAGGGAGTTTGGACAAACAGCTCCGCCGATGGCATAATCGCGTAAGCTGATGCGGTATAATGGGAGGCAAAAACGTGCGCATCCTTGACCTTCGGTATATGTGGAGGTGCTCGAACGGGTGAGAATCTATGATGATTAGCGAGATAGCGGATTATCCCATACCTCTAGAAGTACTACTTTGAGAGACGAGCACTGCCATTGTAATTTAAGAAGTAAGCCAAACGATTCTCATCCGTGAAGCTAAAGAATTCAGCACTATACCCCGCTCACCCTGCTCTCCATTTGCTGTCCTTGGGGGTCTGCTGAATTCTCTGTCTTGTCCTAAAAGCCTTTTCTCCAGAATCTGAGCCCCTTACTTCTAGAGAATATCCACAGATAGCCACCGCGGTGGATGAGAGTGTTGTGAGAAAGCTGGCTGCTGGAGCTATTCCGCGCCCTCTGTGTTGAAATCTCTATTCCTAGTACAAAGTGTTCGCTCTTATATATAGTGGATATCCGAGTAAACGGGAGTCCTAAGTTACCCACTTAGCCTTAGTGACGATATGTATCCCCCCCCTTCAGCCGTTGACGGATAGGCGGAGATTCCTCAAGCTATCTTAGTGCAGTGTCTAATCCGCTCTCGGGGTTTCCGGTCGCATATGTAACGGTATATAGGTTTATTAGTATGATAGATTATGTATAGGCCTAGCAAGCTTCGATGAATAAAACACAGGTCTTGTATCCGTTCCGTGTTTTGCAAAGTCACGCGAATTCCGGGCACCTATCAACATTACTATAAAGTTATATGGGTAGCAGCGGTTGGTCTTGATCTTCTCCGAGACATATCCACGGCGTGTGCGAGTAGTTTTTCCAATTTGCCTGTTAGTGGGAAAATGTGAAATCCTTGCCGCGGATCGAGGGTGAGGCACTGTAAAAGCCACCAGATTTTAAACACACGCAAGTAGCATGCGGGGTAGTTAAGCGACAGATGATAATAATAATAATACTTACACTCCCTGTATCTATCATAGAGCCAAGCAGTTATCGATCAGATTTAGCCCCCCACAATTTGCATGCGAGAATCTTTTGTTTCCCGGGTGTGCGGGATTATTGTTTGTTTTGTGTGTACAGGACGGCTGCGGCGACCTCAACATCGATTTCATTCCTTTCTCAGTGTTCACTAGTTCGAAAACTGCGGTATGTGTGTTCGGGGCTTGGACTGCCCCCTAATTTTGGAATCCCTAGACGTTTCTTTCTATTAACCTGCCACTTGGGTATAAAAACAAGTTCGGCGCCGAGTCCTTAGGAGTTGCGGGGCGGTCGGAACCCCGAAAACTAGTTGGGGTTATCGAACAAGGAAAATCTAAATAAAGGGGATACGGAGATCTCGAGGTTTGCCACTCGGGAGCGGCAACCGTATTGAGGATCACAATAGCATCGGCATGGATGCTTCGTTTAAGTTAAGCCTTCGGGGGGGGTGCTAGTCAAGTCGGGTTTCATATATTGAAAAGTGATGAAGAGCCCTGACCCTTTTCAAAAGGTAGTGAATCATGCGCTTTGAGGAAGTGGGCCCACTCTATACTTGACCTCAACCCACTACCCCGCCGGTCGTAACCGAGAGGGGCCCTCCTCTCTATGGCGGCGCAAGTATCATACTGTACACCCGTTGAGGGAAGTTTGCTCTACTGAGAGTAGTCACTCGCGCACGCTGCAGGAAGCTACTAAACCGAGAGGGCTCAGTCCAAGCATGGTGAAATTAGAATGGACTCGTGATGAGCCCCTGCTGGTGACAACGGACTGCCGCCGAGGAACCCTTAAACCAAACTATGGGACGAAGATCATTATCGCGTCCGACCATAGTGATCGAGGAGGTGATGTTTTTCAAGCGAGGATTCATTACCACGCTCTAGAATTCTCAAGCCAACCCGCCAATATCAGGCATGATCCCAATAGCAGAAAACCCGCCATGCGTGCGGGGTTCCAAGGCTGGCTCGTGGTTTGTATCGCGTGAATGCTAGAGGGTCCGGAGAGAGTGAAGAGACATCGCTGTGGATGGAGGGTTCAATCCTCCCCCGACTCCTCGGCCGACGATCTCCCATATCGTGTAGTTCTTGCAAAGCATGAAGGGGGTGTTTCTCGAGCTTCTTGCTCAAGATCAGTGATGATTACTATTGAACGATGGACAGGCCATGCAACTGCCCCTATCATATTATTAGCGGAAATCACCAGTTAGCCTAGGATAGGGTTTCTGGTAGCTTGAGAAGTTAACAGAACTGCGAATACCAGTTAAAGGGGTCCAACGGGCCCTGGTCGCTAGTCTTGTATAGTTATTGTTACTGTCCCAGAAAAACGTTAATCCTCTTCAGGAGCTTTTTGTCCTAGGACCCCGAGATTATGGGGCGGAGATAGTGGATCTCAAGAATTTTAGGTTAGGTAGATTCCAAAAAATTCGGGAGTGCGGCCTCTGTGTGATCGCTTCTCATTAACTCATGCCCCTGGCAGTCATTGACTAATTAACATGCCATAACACGATAGCATTATTGTTTCGAACTAACCATAAATTTGCGTCAAAAATCTGCTCTCGGGAAACGGAGCACGCCGGTAAACGTGGCAGGCCAAAAAGTCTAGCCCCCTTGTGAGGTCCGTTTGAAGGTTTAGGTTTTCAATGGCAACCGCAAGCTCCGCTTTCGACCTTGCATCTAATATTATCACTGCTCTCACCTCTACAACCATCTCCCCACAGCCTTACTCAACTCTACCCCACTCGTCTATTCCTCCCCAATCCCACCAGACAAACAATTCCCCCTTAAGTTACCTCTTCCCCCCACTCACTGTCGTGCTAAAATTCCCAATAGCTCTGGGCGCTTCAGCCAGCATGGTTTGCCTGAGTGTCATAGGAGGCATTTAGTAAAGCACCTGGTGGGTTGCAAATTTTGTATGAGTGGGCAAGATTGAGGCAGTGAGACGAAAATGAAGGAAGGCAGAGATAAAGTAAAAGAATGGGGAGAACTATCATCGTGGACGGCAAAAGTATATGGGGTGCTCAGAGTTGAGTCTACCATGCCTTCAGGCGATGAGCCCTGTTGGTCGGCTTATTTTTCCCGCAGTTTGCTGAATCGGCAGGTGGTACAAGTATCATGAAACTCCTAACTCGAACCAACAGTTGTTAACCTTGGGTGACAGACCTCTAGGTATCACAGAGATCCGGTTCAAAGGGTAGGGAACAATCAACCCGAACGGACAGGGATATATTTTGCTGTTTAACCTTATATAACCGTTCAACAGCTCTTTGTCGGGCCTTCTATGGGAAACCAAAGATGATGGTTGCCCTGTTCAAGACTCTGCAGCTACTCGGCAAAACTCCTCGTGAAACCCGTCCCCCCACCACACAAACCCCAATTGCGCAATAGCGCCCCATAAGGCCACCATAATCTCCGTAGAAGAGAAACTCTGTTTCATGAAGGCTTTTGCCGAGTGGCTGTATCGGCACTGCAAAATCTACTACCAGTACCGGTATTCTACGCAAGCCCTGTAATCTCCGGATTCAGAGAGTCAGAGACGCTCCGGAGAATAAGGACTAGCGTTTTCCCGACATAGGATAAGATCGCCCCTCGAGAGGTGCTGAATCTAATGATATTAACTGGCATTCGCAATTCCGGTAACTTGTCAGCCGAAACCCACCCTTGGCTGCCGGGCTGATTCCCGCTGATAATCTGATACCAGTAGTGGAGTTCACGAGATTTCACTGTGCTCGGTACCGAGGTCAGTGGCGGGTCAGGCAAGGGTTTTGGAGTTTAACACTGTCAAGGGTAGAAGATGATTCAACCTGTCGTGACAGGAGTGCTGGCGGGGGCGGGCTTTGATAGTTTAAACCCTGTCTACAAGTAACCCGAGCACTCCAGGGTCTACGAGTGCCTGACCTATCCCCATCTACCTGCTCCTAGGAACATCCCTACAGATAATCGATAGCGTTAGCCTGCTTTCGAGTGACCTTTATTGGATTAGCTGCTTCCCGCCGCGGCTCTCATGTACTTGTACAGTACTTGTAGCGGGATTCCGCCCTGCGGTGTACCAGTGAATTATGTTATGATGCCAGAGGGACGGGAAGGATTCGACCAGGATGAATAGTACCGGTATCATACCGTAGTCGTACAAGTATGATGCCCACCAAACAAGAATAGCGAACGGAATGCCCGTGCTTACAGAATGTTAGAAATGGGAGTTTTTAACAGCTTAACAGCCTAGTGAATATTTCGGTGGGTATCTGCTATGTGTTAGGAGGCTTGTTTTACCGTGGAGCATAATCTTGCTAACATGACCTAGCGATAACCGTTATTATATCACCGGGAAGCTAACGTGGTTTGGATATATCATGCTCGGGTATGGACGTGGGTGATCGGACAGACAGGGATAAGAAAATATATGGGATGCATATATTTTCTTATCCCTGTCTGTCCGATCGCCTACTTCTATCCCGGTGTACATACTGGCAGTCGTCTAGGACGGGAGGTGCCGTATCCGAACACAAGGATTAGAAAAATATATGGCCAACCATCCATGCGTATCAGTGGACTCAAATTATAACCCTCAATGGGAGAGGACCAGCACTTGACCGGTTATCCCTCCCCTAAGAGTTAAGGTTGAGACTAGTAGGGAGACAATGCTCCTCCACCTGTCACTAATATGGTATTTTATATTAACGGGGAGACAAGCTGCAGTATGTAGCCCCAAAAACTCCAGCGAATGGAGGCAAACCGTGATTATCAGCGGAAAAGAGGGGCACATCGGGAATCTAGATTGAGGGATGTTTCCACGGCGTCTGGTTGACCCCATGTCTTGCTCCTCAGGCCACTAAGGAATTCTTTACACCCCGTGGATTCTGCTACTAAAAGAGCTTTTTTATCCAATTCCGCACAAGTTGACCCCGCCTACGGTACAAAAGAAGATGACATGGCACGGACTGGCCGCGAGCCTTTGTAAGTAAAACCACCTTAGGGGATCAGCAGACAGAAGACTTTCTCCTTCTTGAGAAGAGAAACGTTAACGCGAAGGGCACCCTCACCCCATTTCCAAGAGAATGATAATGTGAGCTCTGGGTCTAAATTACTTGCAGGAATACTGGCGGAAACTTCCCCTTTGCTGCTATAGTGCTATCGGCGACTTTCATTAAACTGTAGGAGTTGCTTAGGATAATTTAATTTTCAAAGCCGGGGGCTCAGAATTGCAGTCGATGGAAATCTTGTCTAGTGCTTGTAGAAAGCCTCGATACAATGACCCATAGTGGTAGAGGGGTCCAGCATGTCATTTCCCAACTCCTGGATATCGCCCTTCTGCATTAGAACCCCTGAAAAGCATATACTCTCAAATATTCTCTCCCCTGCCCCTACGGGTTGGACCCAGCAGAATGTTTTTTTTTTTTGATAAGCGGCAAACACAAGGTGTCTTGGAATTTGTGTCTCTGCAAACATAATAGAGCTGAGGGTTAGACACCTGCATCTTTGGTGTGGATTCATTCTCTTGTCCTATTTGTGGAGGATCAAAACTATGCCGCACCGTAAGGCCCTTATAATTCTGCAGGATGAACAGTTGTGTGCAGAGTCATTCTTTCGGGTTATTAGCGGTATCTGTTTCGAGTGTGCCTCTTTTCTATAGCATGAGTAGGGATTGTGGCTACTCAGCATGATGCAAATGTCTGTCCACTGTATGCCGCAAGATGATAGTGCGGTGAGCTTGTCTCCCCTGTTCGCATTATGGCAATATCAATTGAATTAACCATGATTGAAACTCATTTTCATACACAAGCCACAACTTAAATTGCCTAAACTCCGTGGCTTCTAAGAACAATAGCGGCGATTTCTATGTCTATGATTGGTGGACCGAACAAGGTGGTGAACGAACCCTTTTCACCTTTCTCGCACCATATCTTTTTGTAAAAGTCGGATTGGGGTTCAGGACAACAGCTAATGGGAAGGCGAGAAGACCCTAACATCCCCACACTTTAGGCAAACAGTGAAGTGCGATTTGACAGGCATCTCTAGCGCAAATCGGGCTCCCCGAAGAGATGTGGTGTGATACCCGTATGGTACAACGGCCGCCGAAGGCATATGAATTTATCGCAGCGCATAAGGTTTTTGGAGGGAATGACCAACCCAGGTACGCAATAATATGACTAGCCGATCAAATAGATATGGGTCACCGTGGCTGTAGGATTACCGGGATTGAGACCCTCCATTCAGAGCGGCCGGGAAGCCGAGGAAACCATGCTCAAACAAGTTTTTGAACCAGAAGTGGTCGGGGAAGTGGAACCTGTGTCGACTACAAAAACAAATTTCAAAAACCCCTCAGGTGAGAATTGCAAAATTCTAACACTTAGTCGTCCCTAGCAAGAAGTGCTGCACTGTACCAGTACTAGTGAGGATAACTTGTTTGCGCCACAGAGAAGCACGGATGACTCGCCATCTATTTTCCAACGCAATGCTGTTGAGGCGGATGCCGGGTAGGTACTCGAGTACTGTACAGTACGGCTCCCATGCACTTCATATGAATATTGGATTAACCTGTGCCCAAGCACTATTTGCTGGGGACGAGTACCGGTCTCAATACCCCAAATGCCACGGGGGCCATGTCAGATTTCTCGAGGGTGATACCCGAAATCAAACCTCCTTGTTTATGAAATGCAGCGTTTGGAAGAATACGGTAATCCCACATTTCCAGGGCTTGGCCAAATATGAGGAACGTCGGAGGGCGCTGAATTCATTATTTCCTCACGATGCCATGCCACACCGTATGGCATGCTCCGTGCAACTGTTTCGGAACCGGTTTGTGGGTGCCCTTGGATATGTGGAGGGGGGCAAGAGAGGAGGTGGGGAAATACTTGTATCATGCAAAAGTGTTACCCTCACTCTATCACGGGGCGAGCGCGGCAAAGGCACTATCAAGTTCTGTAGAGCTCCGAGACTTTGGACCCCAATACTTGTGGATGTCCTTCTTGGTACCGTATCCTATGGGCGAAGCTCTTAATACGAGCATCCTAGATCAATGGGATTAAACATAAAGTGATGCATAGTGATTTATTTACAATTGTAGCAGCAGTAGAGACATGGGCTATCTTCTTCAGTCCCTACCCCATCCCTTCCCTTTCCTCCCCCTGTAGCTCCTTCGAGACCTGGTCCCTGGAGCTTGGACTAGGGTCAGCCGACCGGCTGAATCGGTTTAACCGAACTTTGAGATGGTTGAAAACAACTGAACCCGACATGGCATGTTCCTCTATCGTACAAGTAGGCACGATACGAGCAAATAACATATTGCTTAACCTATTTCTCTGCCTGGCTAGTTAGGTACAAGTACCAGGCATGATGTTTTCGCACACACCACTTTGTGACCTCACCAGTTTCTAATAATTTTTTGCTGGTCAGCCACTTTGGTGTGTGCGAAATCTTTATGCCTGGTACTTGTACTCTTGAAGCGGAGTTGAAATTGGGCACCTAAGATGCCAATTCCCACGTAAAGTGCCCAACTTTAACTCGTCCGCGCTAGGATGAAGTGGGTCTTGCGACAAGCTGTTAGGGAGATTTTATTACGACGGCCGTAAACAGGCCCTTGGTTCTACTTCTATTTACCATATATTAATATACGGTAGTTTTCATTACCGCTAAGTAGTATCCTTCCTTTATTGCGACAAGATGGGCACGTTCAGATCCGCAGCCGCATCAACAAGACATCCTTATTCCTCATGTCTTTTTCGCCTCCTGTGGTCTTAGTGCTATACACTGGTAAACAGCTGAGGTTTTAGGAACACTAAGCTGATTTCTCACCAAGGGTGTCTCCCGCCGCGGGAGCCGGGGAAATACTTGTTCTAGCAATAGATAACCCCCAACAATGGGGGGAACATCGGCGAGGTAACCGGTCGAACAGAGTTCACGTTGCAAACCGAAAAGAAGGTTCTCCATTTTTCAGGTCTCGTGCCGGCACTAGGAGAGCCGAGTGCAAGTAACCGGGACCTCAATTCCGTGCGATACTGGTGTTGTTCGAAGTGTCACACGCTGAGAGCTGGAAGCGCTTCTTTCTACGCTGATATTACAGACTTCGAAAGCTGACTTAGGGATCGTTATCCCTGTGACAACTGTGTTTGCTGTAGCGACAAGCGAACTTAAAATATAGGGGTTTCGCGGGTTCAGGAAGAGTTTACTGTTACCTTGATCTTTTATAAAGTGGCTTAGGATGAGATACTGCTATTTACCTCATGAAGGGAGGTCTTGATCTCTAACTTGTTTTATACTGACAGAATTTTGACCTTGCGCTATCCCTGAAGTGGGACGCAGGCCATGACCTGCGGCACGTTGCTTGGATCTAGCAAGAATTAAGCGAAATAAAGTGCAGTGCTATACGAGTACTAAGATAGAAATTTTAGCAATTATGCCAGCGCCCGCGGTTGCATCAACGGACCAAAGTATCTTCGCCCTACTTGCCTACCCCAGAACCCTTCTCTTCTACCTACCCATACCAGAGATGAAAGATCAGCTCCCAGCCCGATTACCTCTGATTGGATATGGATAGCGAGTCTAACCTTAATACTTGCTTGGATGAACAAACCTGACGTAGAGTATCTTACGGCGCAGGTCACGACATAATCGTTGCCCTTTTTTTCACTTTGGAGAAGCCTATTATATTAGCAGCAGCCGGCCATGCCCTAAGGGAGGGAGAGAACCATTGTTATTACTATTACTATTATCATTATTATTTTCAATTCTCGAGTCTTGATGGCAATTGCCATATTAAAGACTGCGGGGCCCCACGCAATACCCGGCTGGGGTATGCTAGCATCGGTTGGATAAATACATACCAGTAGCCTCAGGAGTGCTACTACAATCTAGTTCAATACCAGGTTTCTAGGTTGAGCTTAGGCAACATAGTTTTATGCACCCCGTTCTAGTCCTCCCCCTCCCCCTTGGGTCTTGTTATTTACTCTCTCTTCTCCCCCCAGAATTTTTACATATATCTATTTATCGGGGCGCTAAGGTCCCTCTTCTACCTCTTATTCTTCGCGACGACCTGTGTGGATTGGGCCTTTTACTTCTAAGAAAATCTTCCGTCTCCTCCAACTGAAGGGCAACCCTAATAAGGTTGTCCCTTGATGATTTGTTCCGTAGACACCCTCCACTCGAGGGGACCTACATCATATCCATGTTGGTGAACGTAAATGCGGGAGGAAGGGAATTAGATGTTGCTTCGAGAGCACCGCTCCTGAAAGCCTCAATACCGGGAGTGGTGGCTTTGTCGTTCGTCACTGTGCTGCTAAGGTTGGTGGCAAGAGGGTGGATCGTGAGGAGGATTAGGGCGGACGATTGGCTTATTGTGCTTGCTTGGGTATGGATCACGATTAATTAATTCTGGTGCTAGAGAAGGGGGAATGGGGCACTATTCCTTGTTTTGGAGGAATTTTTGCTGATTTCGATTTTTTTGATCCTTTTTAGGTCTTGTCGTTTGCGATGTCCTTCACGATATGCTTAGGTATGCTACGTATAATTCTGAGCTTAAGGGGTTTCGATATCATGCAGTCGTTTTCTAAGTGGTCATGAATAGCTACAAGATTCGGTCTCGGTGAACATGATGATTCTGTAAATGACCTCACGGCACCACCAAGCAAGGTTAGCCTGTTTAATCCAATCCAATCCGTCTTCTTTTTTTTTGACATAAAACGGGTTTTTTGGATATGCTTCTAACCTTTTGTTTTTTCTTTTTTGACCCGAAATTTAGGCTCGGTTCGCATACACGCTTCTCTATGTAAGCCTCCTGAAGCTTTGTACTGGCATTTTTTTCTTTTTTTGTCGGGAGATTATTTGATTAACATTTTATTTGTCTTAGAACCCTGCTCTCATGGCGACCAAGACATCGATATTGATCTTTTACCTTGGGCTTTCGAAGAATTATAGACTTCTGAGAATTGCTAATTTGACGACGTTGGCGGTGGTTAACGTTACTGGGCTGACCTTGACCTTGTTGATTGCTTTTCAGTGTGATCCTGTGGGTGTCCTATTTGTCTTTAATATCCGTGGGTGTTAGCTGAGTTCTGTTGACAATTAACAATGCTCAGGTTTCGGCAACATTTCAATCTTCTCTTCCCCCTTCCTTCAAATGCATGTCGACATATAAACTACTTTACGCTTCTGGTCCTATAAATCTAATAACGGATCTGGCGATACTCATTCTGCCAATGCCGATTTTGACTTCTTTGAGGTTGCCCAAGAAACAGAAGGTCATACTGATCATGCTGTTTGCTGCGGGAGGGTTGTGAGTGAACTGCCCTCGCCTTCCGGGAGGCTTGCCCTTAGCAGTGAAGGAGGGTTGACAATTCCGTGCCGAACAGTGCTACAATAGTTGGTACCGTGAGAATCCATTTCTTCCAGAGAGCGGTTTCTACTGGCTTGTTAAACTGTGAGCTTTCTAAAGAACTTCCTTGTGTGACCTCGCTTAATTGAGATAGGGGATGGCTCGCTCTCTTTCATGTGGAGCTCAATCGAAGTCAACGTTGGAATATTCTGCGCCTCAATCCCCATGATAAAGCCGCTCGTTGCCAAATTATTCCCAAGCTGCATCGGCCTCACGGGTGATACCCCCACGACAACCGGCCTGATCCACGCATCCGGAGCCCCTGCTGGTCTCAGTGCGGATGCCCGCCCACCAGGATTCTTCGATATTGGGAGGCCAAAGTCTGCCTTGGCGCTCAGTGTGCGAGAATCTATTCGGCCCCTGTGCCAGGTCGCTGGACTGTTCTTCCTATGGGGGCTTGCGTATGGCTTTGTGGATACGCTGAATAAGCGGTTTGAAAAGCTTATTGGCATATCGACTGAGCAGTACATTGGTTTGCACGCCGCTTATTTTGGGTTCGTTCCTCCCCGTGGTGCCTCGCGGGCTTGATTTCTGACGGAAGTAGAGCGTATGCTATTGCGCCACAGTTGGTTGGGGGGACGGTGCTCAAGAGATATGGGTTTAAGGCTACAATCATGGTTGGGCTGGCCATCGCCGGGTGTGGGTGTCTGGTTTTCTGGCCCAGCGCAGTGCTGCAGAGTTATGAAGGGTTTTGCGTCTCGATGTTTCTTGTGGGGATGGGGTTGGCTACGTGGGTACCTGCACCAGCGGTCTTTTTTGGGTTAGGCTAATTTCTCCTCAGAATTGAGTGCGCTGCAAACCTATTCATGATCCTTTGCGGTCCTATTAAATATAGCGAGATACGCTTGAATCTGGCGCAGGGCGTGCAACCCGTAGGAATCCTACTAGCGTCCATGCTTGCGTCAAATGTGCTGCCGACTGCGCCGGAGAAACGCAAAGGATCATTGCCGGGGGCGCCGCTCATCGATGCACAATGGATATATCTCGGCTTCGGGATATTCTCTTTCATGTTAGCATTCGCTTTCTATTACGCCGACATCCCCGAAGTGAAGGACGCAGACTTCAATCCCGAGCAAAGTGAGACCGACAACGTCCCTCAATCGCTCCTGAGAAGCGAACACGGCATCGGTTTTGTCTGGGCATTCTTTGCACAACTATTCTACGTGGGGGCCCAAGAGGTGGTGATGTCCTTCTCAATTGTATACCTTGGAAAAGCCATCTTTGAAAGCTCCCCGCACATATCCACGGGGAAAGGTCTTTTCAGTGCCGGCCGCTTCATCGCCGCAGCCTTAATGTTCGTAGTAAAACCGAGATGGGTCCTCCTCGCTGCCCTCTGCGGCGGAGGGATATTCTCCGCCCTGGCAATGACCGTCCCTGGTGATCGCACGCACCTCGGCATGCTATTAATGGTCTGGCTCTTCGCATCATCCTGCTTCCCTACAATCTTCGCATTATCTATCCGTGGGCTAGGCGTATACTCCAAGGATGCGGCAAAGAATCAAATCACGGCTGTCGGTGCAGGTGCGGTATTCCCACAAGTGTATTATACTGTCATGCGCAGTAAAGGCGGGAGTTCTTGGGCTGCCAGATATGCCATGTGTGTGCCGACCGCATTGTTTGCTGGTGCCGCGACGTACCCCGTCTACTTGTGTATGAGGCCAAAAGAGCGGGAGCGGTTAAGGCGAGTGGAGAGGGGTGCGCAGCCGCCTACCCCGTGTAAGCGGGGTGGGATGGGGGTGGAGAGTGAGCATATTGAGATGACGGGACCTTTTTAGAGGTTCCAACCATTCTAAGTTCTAATATTTGCATTTCTCCTTCTTTTTCCTTTCGCTCTCCTAGTTTGAGCAGGGTGGGGTATGGGGAGTTTGGCGCATGGCTATCTTCTTTTTTTCCTCTTGTTTCCTTTTTCCCTCCCTTTTCTCCCTCATCTCTATAAAAAGTTGGAGGGAATTCCCGATTTTATATCGGCCCATTCATAGAATAAATGGGGGTCGTTCATGTGCTGGTAGAGTATGTATTACTGTATACTGGTAGTAAAGTAATCAAGTCCGAGGCTATGAATGCCAAACCTCATTCGTTCGCTACAGACCGTATTTGTGATAAATAAAATTCGCATATCTGTTGAGGGATTATCGCGATTTTAGAGTATCTTGATGAACGAGAGAGAGCTGAGTTTTATTGTCATGTCTTAGATAAATATACTCGAGTATCACATTCATCTGCACAGCTGATATGAACGGGAAGTTCCCCAAACGCCCCCCGGGATGCAGGCTGACGGTAGCGACAAGCGGGCTAATATGTGCCACACAACGACAGCACGAGCAGAATGCTACCGGCAGTGGATTTGTATGAGTATAATAGGGCGGTCCAGCAGAATGGCGACCATCTCACTACTTGCCATAAATCTGCTCGACTCGGCTAATCCAATTTCGAGAGAAGGTGCAACCTCCGGTGGACCAGCACCCAAGGAACTGCTACATGATTACATCCTGCCGGAAGAAGCTGCGTTGCATTTGATTCTCATAATCTCCCAATACAATACTGTGAAAGATACTGAATTTGTGGGATATGTTGCCTTGAGAATCCTCCTATGCCTCGATTGAGAGAATTGCAGTTATCCCGGATGAGTGATCTGCTCGCGCAATACAGTATGAGAAAACTTGGACAGAGTGGTTCCGGGCGGTTACCCGACGGATATGCGATTGAGTAGCGAATTTTGGTGTAGAAAGGGGAAGCAGTCCTTCTCAGCCCCGGAGGGCCTTGCATCGTGGTTCTGTTTTCTACTCGAGGGCGTATTAGATCTTTGTCCCTATTGTACAAGTGCAAGGGATAAATATTTCGTACGGGGCAGGGTTACCAGTATTGTATTCCTATCAACTATAGCTAATACTAAACCCGCAGGGTTTATTTTGCGGGTTAACTTAAATTAACTGTTCGGAAACTTTATCCCAATGCCTTGTACTATACGAGGGAGCATTTTGTGAGGTTTCAGAAAAGAAAGGGTCTACGTCTTTGGGTAAAGTTCTACCCTGAAAGGAGGTTCTGTGTGGAATCCATACGGTAGCTTCAATACCAATGGTCTAACGATCGCTGATTTGTCTACCCAGCACCTACCTCCGGGCTAAGGCTGGTAAAATACCGTTTTTGGAATGGCTATGCCCATTGAAAGGAGAAACTAGTAAGAGGCTAGCACCAAAAGATCATCGGTGTTCTAAGGTTCCCCACTCAGGACGATATTCACTAAGTTACCTTCTAACCATTGGTCTAGTAAAGCAAAGCAATCCAAATCATATCTCCATTTACCTGTGAAACCACTCCCTAGATTTTACTTTCCGGCCCTTCAGACTCTATATCTAAACTAGCTAAGGAATTGTCAAGAGAGCTATGGTTGGTACATTTGTCTCGGCGCAATTTCTGACTATTTTGTATCAGAAAAGGTGGGGCTTGGCACTGTTCCCCAACTTCAACCCCACAATATTGCATGCCAGAGTAGCCAACAATTCTCTAATAATTTATGAGCGCCTGGGGAGATATTTGAAGGAATTTTGGTTCATATAATCAACTTTTGAATTTTTTTCACCCTCAGAATGTATTAAACGGAAAGTGTGAAAGTAGCCTAGTTTGGGTTATTACACGCCATTCTACAATACCGGTGATTTTTGTCCTTCGCCCCGTACTGTACAGTACAGCCCCGATTGTTGGAAGAGAGACAGTTTAGTACTCCTCCTCGCCTTAATATCACAATGGTGGCTAGAGATATCTCTAGGACTCTGGGATATTTTTTTCTATTTTTTTACCCCCTCCCCCCAAACTTCATTTTCAACTTTTGTTTCCTTATCCAGTACCTCAAGACTTTCCAAAGCCGCAATAACTCACGGTGGGGGCACGGACAGGCAGTTGTTTGCCGGGTGGTGATGGGAGCTAATATCATCCTCCCACGCTTTTTTTTTCTTTTTCTCTTTCTCCAGGTAAGTTAAGTTTTACGCTGACGGGACGTGCTTTCTTATAATTCCTTCGCCATGCCATGCCTTACCATACCAGATCAGTACTTACTGTACAGTGCCCGTACGTACAAGTAGGGTAAACGCCATACAGTCCGCCATGGTCTTGTACGATTCGGTACCGAATGTATGGACCATGGAAGCTATCCTGCAGGGCCCCCCGCTCGAGCAGCTGTGCAGCGTACTGTTGGATGTCGATTTGATGCACTTTAAGCAGAGGCGAATTGTAACACAGGTAACTTGAAGCTCATGCAGTTAGTTAAGTTTGGGAGTTACCAAACGTTTTAAGTGCCGAGCCTCTTCCGGTCCCCCGCGGGTGCGTAGGGCCCAACTAGGGGCTTTTAATTCGTGGAGGAATTGACAGGGGAGAGATATCGGTAGTTGTGAGAGACCATGCCGCAGCCTGGGGAGGCGCACGGGTCTCACGGTGCTACAAGTATGATACCATGAAGTTATCATGAATTGATAGGATTATGGGATGCAGGTAGGCCAACTTTGGCAACCAAAGAGCTGCGGGGACGCATCCGCACCCCGCTGCCCCCAATGCCGAGCATCCGCGAATTTCGCCCCCGGAAGTGGGGCACATAAGGGCAGCAGAGGAGGAAAGTTGGTCTTGTGATACTTGCATCACAAACACAAATGGTATTATATCTCTAGTGTGCGAGTATTATTACAACCCCCCTCCCTCCCTCAATGCAGCCAGCTTACAGTTTTAAAACCATTGAGAAGCGCGGAATCCGAGAAAAAGACTTCCTTCTCTTCTTATGGGAAAATTGGAGTTTAGGTGATTCCCCCTCGCATCCATCTTATTTTTCAGATGCAAAAAATGCAGGAAGCCCCGCATATTATGTCCCTACGTAGGTATTCCAAGTTTGCTAGAGAAATATGGCTTAACAGAATAAGCTTGTATAAGGGTGGGGGTAAGGTGAGTTCAAATACAAGACTAGTGCGAATACCCTTGGCTTCCGGCCAGAGAGTGCATTTAGAGAATTTAGAGCTATCAACCCGACACGGCAGAATTTCCAAAGCTCAGCATAGCCCGGTTCCCTACCAGCGAGGCGCGATCGTACTGTACTCGCTCAATCAAACAAACTGAGGTGGGAGCCCTTTGGTTACCAAGGTTGAAGGAGATGGATGGGGATGCGGCTACGGTACTTGGAGAGAGAACACCGGTATGCTACAGCCTTGCCGAAGGTGGGGGTTTCAGGGTTAAACATGTAATTTTTCAGTTCAAAGTAAACACAGGGAGCCGGATTAGGTTACTTTAGTGTGTTAGCCAATAGTATCCCCATGCTTCTAGTACTCGAGTACAAGTAATGTGGCATACCACTATTTAAGCGCACCAAGGTAAGCAGAAATAAGTACGCAGGACAGCATATCTTATAGATGCTAGAATAGTCTTAATATTCATCAATAAGACCTTAAAACCAAGGAGAGTTTTGGCAGAGATGCTACTAGTGTTTCTGAGCCCCGACACAGCAGAGTCCCGCCGGCCGGGATTGTGCGGTCATTACAGACTTTTTGACCCCTGCACCAGACTGTACACGGACGAAAAAGCAGTGGTACAGCACAAAGCAGACTGAGAACTGGTGTACAGGTAACCCACCGGAGGCTCCTGATGACAGTTTGACAGTTGTATCCCAGGCAAAATTAGGTGGCGGGCGCCCCTGACTTGGGACTGGCCACAACTCGGCCAGAATCTAGTAAGGGTTGTTTTCATAGACATGCTGGGATAGATGCTCGCGGTACCGGCACTTTATGGTCAGGCCCATATCTCCAAGGCATCAACAAGTAAGATTGAGAGAATTGTCATATCTTGAGGCAAATCGTACCGTATCTCGGTAGGTTTCGACGTGGGGGTCCCCTGATCGTTGTATCATACCACCACTAGTACCTTGTGTCCTTCCCGGATAATAAATGAGTTAAAGCACGGGTAACACCCATAGCTCCTCTCTCCTACTCTACTCGTAGCTGGATATTACTCTACAATCATATAACCCAACTACCAATTAGATAGACAAACCTTATCCTCCCAGAGCAAGCGTCCCACCCGCACCCCGCCAATTGGTCGAATACCCGGAACGCCTTGCACGTTCCAACAACCCAATCCACCATTCGCCCAAAAAAGAGTACAATGCTCTGCTATTCTATCACTCGTTTATTCGCGCGACAGGATACCGGCATTCAGGCCGCGGCGGCTACTCCCTTCTCATCCCATACAGTACTCGGGGGTGAGGTTAGTGATGGGATGGACAAGGGTTCGAAGCCCCCGTTCTAGAGTACTCATTACTGTCAGAGGTAAAAATGATTTAATTTGGTAGGTATAATTCTAGGAAAGGTTAAAAGCTTTGACACTTCGAACCCCTGTCTATCCCGTCGCTAACCCCCGAGCACAGCCCCATGACATCAGAACTTACTTTTTTCCACTCCTTACAGTACTGTACTCGAGGACTCAAGTACTCCACTTTCTTACCAGTCCTCGAGTACTGTAAACTTGGAAATTGGGGGTTTGGTTCGGTTTAGCACGCGACCCGGATCGAGTAGTCATTTATGGCTTGGATTAAGGAGGTAGGCGGGTCGGTAAGTTGGATGGAATTTGGTATGGTACAGTATGGCATGCTAATCGCGTCGTGAGGGATTTTCTGAAAGAAAAAAGAGTATCACGGGGCATGGGAGGTGGTGGGAGGGAGAAAAGGAGGAGGGGAACTGGATGAACTCTTTTACATGAACTACTGCGGCTGCTGCTGATTTCCTGCTTCCTTTCTTGCTCACTTGCTCTACGTTGTCTCTCTGTTCTCTCTCCCTCTATCTGCCTGTCCGCTGCCAGTTTCCCAGTTTCCCAGATAGAGAAAGAGAAAGAGAAAGAAAGGGAGAAGGGTGGGCCAGTGAGTGAGGCGAGTCGCGCGTACGTACGAGCACAGTACGTTGAATTAAGCTACGGTAACCGTGGGGGATCAGGGTTGTTGTCAACGGTGATGGCCCTAGCAGCTTTCGAACGGTTCAAGAGTATCCGGCCTTCGTTTATAGTAATACATTGTGCGTTTCCCCCCCCACTCTCCTTTCCACCTTTCATTCTGTGGATGAATGAATGAATGAATGGGTAGGTAATAGATGAAGTATAGATATCTACATCCTGTCCTTTCTTCTCCTAGGCGCTATAGCGATATACCTTGGTCGTGGAGTGCCATTCGTTGATGCGATATTTTTTTCTTCGTACGCTTTCCTCCCATGCATCTGTCTATCCGGGGAGTGGCATTGACGGTGGGCTGGGGAATTGTAGTGGTTCGGCGACACAGTCTGGCTTGAACACGTATGTTTCGACATTCCTCCTTTTTGCCCCCTTGATCTGATCTGCTTGTTTCCCCTCTCCTGATACCTGGTTCTTGGGAAACCGAGGACGTGGAATCGGTGGTGAATAAAGGCGGTTCATATATGCTCATTCACACATGCTGGTACAGCACTGTACTCCCCGGCTGAAAGGGGGAACCGGGAATCATTCCCTTACGTAATCCACCCGGTTGGAAGGAAAAGGAAAAGCTAATATACGGGATGGTGTGATAGTATCGACCTGAACAAGATCAATACCTTCCAGCAGATTATCACCTATTTATTGCCGCTCGTGACAGCTCCAATATTCGTACATACTCTTGTCGTGTTTGTTAGGATACGCTTTTTTGAGAAGAGGTTTGAGCATATTGGTATCTTCCTTTCCCTCACCTGCTTTTCTGTGCCTCCTTCCCCCGGCACCCATGGTGGCGGTGGTGGCGGTGGTGGTCGGAGGGTAATGCGATGTGCGGGGGTGATATAGTCGAGGAAGCCAAAAAGAATACCCAATTACAGAGAACGGTGAGCGCTGCGAGAGATAATTCCAGAGATGGAAATGTGGAGAGTGGAATAGGTATGTATTGTGTACCTCTTTCGTAACATTATACCCCCTTCCACTATCATTATAGCAATTAACGTTTTTATCTTACTTTGAAAAAAGTGGTCCTGAGAGCAGCAGACGGAAGTGCCCTCCCGACCCAAACGACACAAGCCTCATCAAACAATGATATAGACGTTGCCCCCCATTCACCCGAAGCGCCAATCAGCGGCCGCATAGTGTGGGACGTGCCAGCCTCCCAATCTTCCCGGAATACCGGCCAAACAGCGGAGGAAAGGGCTCACTACTACGACACCTCCCGATCAACAGCGGGGGCAACCCGCCGCCCTTCGGTAGACACAATTAATGAGATAACCGATGCTGGCGATGTCACTGGCGCAGACACAGGCCCCACTTCTCTGAACCGTAGCCGCTCCCGCCTAAGTTTCCGCAAGAGCACGTCCGACCCGCCAGCACCGTACCTCAGCTATACCCCCAGCGTCGGGCGCAATTCCCGTTTCTACGACCTAACGGAAGAGCAGAGAAATGAGCTTGGCGGCATTGAATATCGTAGCTTGAAAACGTTGGCGTGGATCCTTGTCGGCTATTACACCTTTTTTCACCTTTTTGGTGCGATCGTGCTCGTGCCATATATTCTGCGGTCGCTCAAGTACGGGAGGATTGTGGATGACTTCGGGGTTAATAAGGTTTGGTGGGGACTTTATACTTCTATGTCCTGCCTCGGCGACGTTGGCTTCACCCTTACGCCAGATTCGATGATTTCGTTTCAGAGGTCGACGTTGGTGTTGCTGCTTTGCGCGTTTTTGATTATTGCTGGGTTTGTTGCTATCCCCGTCCTTTGAATCATTAGACTTTGAGGCTAATGAGGGCAGCAATACGGGGTTCCCGCTAGTGCTAAGGTTCATGATTTGGTGCCTTTTCAAGATGTGCCCCGAGAGATACCCGGATAAGCGGGATGTAAGTTTCCCGGGAAAGCACCCCGCGGGTATGCTAATATGCCGATAGGAATTGAACTTCCTGCTGGACCACCCTCGACGATGCTTTACGTTGCTTTTTCCTAGTGGAGTAGGTCCCATCACAAATAATCACTGCGGCCATATAGCTGACCACAACCAACCAGCCGACATGGTGGCTCTTCTGGATCCTGATCGTAACCCACCCCCCATTCCCCCTCACATACCAAATTTTAACAATATTCAGGTCCTCAATGCTGCCGATGTAGTCCTCTTCCTAGTGCTAGACCTCCAAACTCCCGTCGTAGAATCCATCCCAGTTCGCTACAGAATCTTAAACGCCTTCTTCCAAGCCGTCTCTACCCGCACCGCCGGCACCGCCTCCGTCCCGATCGGTTCCCTACATCCCGGCATTCAATGCAGCTATCTAATAATGATGTACATCTCCGTCCTCCCACTTGCAATCTCCATCCGTCGCACGAACGTGTACGAGGAGCACTCATTAGGGATCTACATCCCCCCCGGCGAAGCCACGGAAGCGCAGGAGGGGGAGGGGAAGGGGGATGAAGGGACCTACATCAAGGCGCATATACGCAGGCAGTTGGAATTTGACCTTTGGTATGTGTTCTTGGGCCTGTTTCTGATATGTATTGCGGAGGGGAGAAGGATTGCAGATGCGAGTGATTACGTATGATTCCCGGGTCCTATTCCTGGTTTTAGTTAACGTGGGTGTAGGCGTTCACCGCATTCAGTGTATTTTTCGAGGTCGTTAGCGCTTAGTAGCTCCCCCCATCTCTTCTCTCTTTCCTTCTTCCTTTACGGTGCTGACAATACCAGCGGAACCGTCGGGCTATCGCTCGGCTACCCAGGCATCAACGCCTCCCTCTCCGGCACCTTCTCCACATTCAGTAAACTCGTGATCGTGGCAATGGAGATCCGTGGTCGACACAGAGGCCTTCCGTACGATGTTGATCGCGCGGTGTTATTGCCCAGCGTGACGACACCGGATTCGACGTTCGCGCCGGGTGGGGCCAAGTTGGGGAGGGCGAAGAGCAGAGAAACCGGAAAGGACGAGGGGGTTTAGTGTGGGGGTATTGTAGGCAGGTAGGGCTGTAGATTGATGCGTTTATATGTTATGATATGTTTTGAATGGTTGGACGAGAGAGGATGGAACAGGAGGGTGCGGATTGGATAACCTAGCGCTGCTAGAGTTTCTAGGGGGGTAGTGCGTTGCGGTTGATCGCGGAAGTTTTAGGAGTGTAGTGGATTGTTCTAGATTTGCTCTCAATTACGGAAAAGGTCCTCCGGACATGTCTTTCCTTTGTTATCGTGGGGAGTGTGTAGGGGAACGGGACTTGCACGGAAGTGTGGAGATATGTAGCGATCCATAGAAGGATGAGAATACTTTTATCATGGCCTATATATATGCTTCCACCCCTACCGCTAGTTTAGAAAGAAGAGCCAGATAACGAAGTTTGTGACTATACCTTTCCTACTTCTCCTCACTCTTTCCTGGGTGTAAGGTGGACCGCTCGCTCTGCCCCTTCGCTATTGATAGAGGGGGCGCTGTGTTGCAGAAGGATAGAAATAAAACACACCTTCCTGCTACGACTGACGAAGGTGGGTAGGTGTTGATATTTCGCAGAGGAGAATGGAGGGGTGAAGGGAGAGATGTTTGTTATAAGTCATAATATGCACTATCCACCTACCTGCAGTACATAACTTGGCACAAATATCTTATTCATGGAACCCTTGTAGGTAACATGTGAGATACTCAGTAGTGTTCTCAACTGTCCTGGGCGGCCCGTAGGTCCCTGGCGGGCTATGGTCCCGGGCAGGGTGGGTAAGGACGCCCGGGCACGGCGTCCGTCTTGCGTAAAGATGGCAGTCTTATCGGTTGACGGCTGGGCCCTGCAATCTTAGTGCGAACGGGAGCTTCCGGTAGGGCCCGTCCGTCTGTAGGCCCAGCCGTCGACTCCAGGGCCCGGCCGTCACCTATATGATGGAGGTGCTTCGACCGTGTGCTCGTGTACTGACGGGAGGAGAGGTTCTAGTGTATATTCTCTATGGAGGTTGCTAGCTATGGTTCACCTTAAGTAGTGAAAACCCTGCTAGTACATGTGTAGCCCTACGTCTCCGCATATGCACTATACATCCGTTCATGCCCTAGAACGTCCGTTTGTCCACACTTCAGTGTTCCACCATACCATGTGCGCTCCCCTTTGCCTGCGCTCCTCTCTGTTCCTAATACAACATTTCACTACCGGGATTATCATACCATCACTGTAGGCCTATAAATCACTAGCACCTTTGGTCTCAGACTTTGCTTCCTAATCAAATACTCCGTATGCACGCTCAGGACCGGTGTGAGTAGGATGGTGAGTACAGGTTTTTCTATATAGTTTTCGGAATAAATTCAAGTTATGCATTCTTCTGAAATATACAGATAATTTTATTGCGGTAGTAGAGTGAAGGCAGTAACTCTATGAGAGCCTATGACTTCTTCATTAATGGTATGATAACTGTGATTTATTTATAACCACCAGGTGTATCCACCCTATATCCACCTCTCAAAACCACAAATTCTCCCGATACTCAATACTTACATGTGTATTCCTGTCTCTTTTTTTTTTGATTCTGGTTTTTGTATGAACAATTTCATAAGAACCTGGGCCATTGCCTCGGGTGTTAGAAGCCTTGTCTCACGCCTCGACCATTAGCTGTTATCCGCTGTCTGCGCCAATTCCCTTGAGGGCCCACCCATCCCAGTAGGGCTCTTCCGCCACCTGTAGGGCCCGCCCGTCACGTGGAGGCGCATGGCAGATTCCGCAACCTGAGACACCTGTAGTCTCCGCCGGTCCGTCCCGGGCAATCTTCCGGACGGACGCCAAGATACCCGTCTATTCCTGGCGTACTTTCAGGTACGCCGCCCGTCCCGTCCGGACCCAAAGACGGATGGACTGGACGTCTGGGTTCACTGATACTCAGAGCAATGAAGGGAATATAGTCGATCAATTGGGGTCGGCTATGTGAGTTGGGAAATGATTGTGAAGAATAATAGCAAACCGTGAAAAAAATTCTGGTTCCGGGCCCCTATTGATTTCGACAAGAGCCAGCCAATCCTTGACATCTTCGCCGCTGTGCTTGCTAAGCATGCTAGGCATTTCATTTAATATCACAGCTAGTGCATGTTCCTATCCTGCTAGCAGGTGTATTTTGGTTCTCTTCTTGGGTTAAGCTAAAGATAACGATTTATTTTACTAAGCATTGGACGTGTAATAGGAGCCGATACATCCCCAAGAGAAAAATTATAGAGTCTGACCTCTAATGGCTAATGACAAGATTGCTCTGTCCTCAATAGAGTAATCATAGTCGGAATACCAATGAAAAAAGGCAGATTTGGCGTGAGGAAGACGGGAGTTAAGAAAGGACTTGGAAGGGTTAATATATACAGCCATCAGGCCCCAGAGCATTGGCCAGTGTATAGTGAACTACGACACAAGAATTATATGATAAAATGGTCATGACATATGATAATCTCGGCCAGGGCATTGCATCCAACCCTCAAGTGTGCGACATGAGTACACAATGGTGGGCTTCCCAGGTACTAGAAGCGCCGCTATTCAGAGCCATGCCTTCTAGGCTATACGGGGGGGGGCGGGATATGAAAAGGTTGTCCCCTAACTCCCGTGGTCTCCAGAGACCACAGTACCCTTCGCCGCGATCGAGAAAACATAAGTGGCACACCCTAATACCGTGCACTCCTCATCATCCTATAACTCAATGCAAACGTATGTATTCTAAAAAGAAATTTATATATAAACTCCGTGGAAATCCGAGTCTCCCCTCGTAGGGTTCACCCCCCCAGAGCAGGGAATCTCTGACTACCGTACATGACACATAGCCCGATTATTCAAGGTTCTACGGTACCCGCACTCATCTTCCAGCTTCATCTGCGATTGCCTAGAGCGCGGGTACTTCTTTCACTTCGCATTCTTCCCCTCCAGAGATATGATCTTTCAGCAGCCAATAGATGCGTTCACAGAATATCACTCGGAAAATGTTCCAATGATAAAGCCATTCTACCGGTATATAAGTACAATAGGTGCATAGCTGACCTCAAACCCCCGCAAGCGCACCTGTCGGCTACAGTATCGCCTTTTTCCTCAAAGTGCAGCCACCAACACCGAAAACCCCTTTCAATCTGTAGTTCCCTCGGCGAAACGCAATTGTTGCCCTCCTGCGGGATGATCGCATGCATAGAGTTTTAGGCTGGAATTGGCCAATCCTTTCCTCTCCCTTCCCCCTTGAAAATCATGCGCGAGGGGAGGAGACACAAGATCCTGTCTGAAATAGTACTACGATTCTAGGTCGGGTAACGTTAATTGCTTTTTCGCGGGCTTGGCTAGTTGGTTTGAACATTAAGTTAGTTGTTTTGACCGAGGATGACACGCCGGTTTCTGGGCAGGATTTTTGTCAAGTGACACAGCGCCTGACTCGGGAAAGTCTCAAGATGCCGGTTAACACTTCCCAGACTGTGTATACTTCGCGAAAGAGCTGCAATTGATAAGAGCTGTTTGTTCTCGGCACTCCCGTGATATTGGCCATCATTAGGGGGGCAGATTCAGCGCCAATCGATAGTTGGGAAAATAGGGGAGCCCGATCACCCCTTCAATAGCCCAACCAGAACCAAGTTTCAGGCGGGCCCTCCGACAGTGTTGAGGTTGAAATAAAGTAACACGCCGGAACTTTCCGTCTTGGCAGGACGGAGCGGCCGTGATTAGCCGATAGCTATTCCGAAAGAGCGCTGTTCCACAGTCAAGGTAAACCTTTAACTAGACTAAATCACTACTTAAGTGTGAGCTGTGGGAAATGCCTTTTTGACTTGTGTGAGATCCAACGTCATAAGGTGTGAGAAGCTATCATGGAGCAGCGTACGTTATCTTAGTAACGACTTCCTGTCAAAGAAACCTCCACGCCCGGTTCCGGGCATGGTAGCCATCCCCGGCCGCTTCATCCATTAGGATCCCAACGCCGAAAACACTCACCACAAGCCAAAATCTCGCTCTTTGTGTCTTCAGAGGGAGCCCCGCAGAGTAACGAAGAACAGAAGCGAGAGAAGAGCGACGATCGTAGAGCGATCCATTCAGTGGCTGGAGGAGGGATGAATCATGCAGGTGTCGGTCATCCTACCCACCCGCTCACTCCGACTTCAAGAGTAGAGTTTGTCTCTGGTGAGAACAGTAAACTCAAGGGCTGCTCTAGGAGTTTGGCGGACCTTTTCGCTCCCATCCTCTTAGGTAAGGGGCTGTATACTGGCGATCAGAGAGTGTTAATCTTCTAACGCAGCAAACACCCCAAGGTGAACGCCTAAGCCGCGTCAGTCCTCCGCTAGTTTGTATGAGAGTAAAAGCTGTACCTGGTATGAAGAGTCGATCGGTTCAGTGGTTTAGTTGCTGTTGCCCGGAAAGAAGAGGGCTCGGAGAAGACCCCCGTTCTCTGCCCGCTAAGCCCTGCTTAGAAGATGAGGACGAGATAGCGTCCTACAGGTACTAAATGCGATTTGCCCAAACCATCTTTCCAGTTTGCGGCAGCCTCAGACCCCGAAAATTGAGTTGGCAACAGCGGGAAGGTCTCCCCGAGCTCGCCGGTTGCCAGCGAAATCTCATCCGGGCGCGCAATCAGAGGGCGTTGGAGTCTGTCTGCCTAACGACACGCCCCGCGACACAACAACCCTACACAAAACCAACCTCGTGAATGCCCCAAGTTACTTCAACAGCTCAAGCAGTAAGCCTAGCAGTCGGGTTGGCGGTCCCCCCGAGCCCGGAAGGCTTACTGTTAATGTCCTCGAGTGATCAAGTGTGATCCAAAGCTGCCGCATAAGTGAGCCAAAAACAAGCTGAATGGTATATCGGGATGAGCGAAACAGAGTCGAGCAACACGCACGGAGGATGTCTTTAGTCAGGGTCCCATACTCCAATGCCTAATCAAGTACTGAGGGTATTGCGTGGAAAATCTCATTGGAGGGTCTTTGGTGTTACAGAAAAAAATAGGACTAATGGTGCGGGCTATGTAAGCGTCCTCCCGATCACCTAGGCTCCGATGGTGCTCACTGTAATGTGATGACGGTAGATAATGAGACCTTTCGCAATCAAGGCCGTCGGAAGCCCTCCGCTTTGCCTCTATCATTAGTGAGAGCCTAGCATATTTTTAGCCTTTCATCTACATAGTATACCTTCGAAGAGTCCTTCCTTCCCCGCTTTGTGTGCCAGCTAGGAGCTAGACATTTCCAATAGAAAACGAGCTTTTTTTTCCCTTAATAGTTGCTCGCCAAAAGTTACCCCCATTCGGAGCCCTACGAGAGCTCCGCTAATGTTAAAAGCAGGTCCAAGACAGAAAGAGGACCAGACCAAGTGCAAACACCTTGCATCAGGAGAGCGTTAAACCTTCCTGGAACACCTCACAAGATGGTCCACGTTGAACAAAAGGATGGCCATGAAGCGCCGATCCCTATGTTAATGGTCTGTTTGCACATATTCTTGGTCAGGATCATCCATTTCATATTTACTGCAAGAAAGGATTTTTTCAGCCTTTCCCCCCGATCCTGCGAGGGATAGTCTCGTGAGGTGGTGATAGTTGTCCATCGTTACCCTGGGCAGCGTAGTTCCCAGACACCATGCCCTTGTCCATGATTGGTTGTGCTAATTCCTTCACTACCTGATGTATGGAGGGAGACGAATATAGCTCAATGTAGCTGAAAGTGGGCGTCATGAAGAGAGCGGCAAGAAAAGTAGTTATTAGAGGAGCTTCCAAATTATTAACAGAGCTATTATTTTCCATCCCATCAAAGAGATTAAGAGTTAAGTTACACCATCCCAGCGGCAGTCACACGAGAGAATACAATCTCCCGGGGCACAGATACGGTTATTGCACAGCCATCTTTCACTGCTTCCAGAAAAACTGTTTTTCCCGCCTACGCAATTCTGTTCGAATGCTTCGCATTCATTCGACCCAGCGATAAGAAAGCTCTGGGCAAAAGAAACGCGGACCTGCCAGGCGTACTTTATTATACAGGCGTACTCGACTATAGCTGCTCCGGCAGCCGGACACCGTTTCAGCGAACTCAGCACCGTTTCCGCACGGGAAAGCTGAGCTGTAGAAAAGAAAAAGAAAAAAACAGCCTATGGTATTTGCACTTCGGGGGTGGAGGCAATCTGTTTTTTTTTTAACTCTAATTCTTGTTTTTAAATTTATTTCTCCCAAAAAAAACCCCCGAATCCAATTTTGCTTCTTCAGTGGGAGACAGACCTCTTTCCTCTCAGGACGGTTTAGTTGGTTCGGCGTGGAATGACGTTTCGGAGGAACCTATCCATAATAAGGATGATGCTCCATGACTCACCTGCGAGATGAAATAATTTAGAGAACATTCTCCGTACCAAGATACCCAAAAGGGTGCGGATGTCATACGATTGAAGATAACTGCCCCATCGCTGGGGACTTTTCTTTCCCCGTTGTTCTTAATCGGGCGGCCTCTCTCTCTTTATTAGGGCCGTCGCTAAATGTAGGATAGGATTTAAGTCTAACCTCGTGAAGTGGAAAGATGGTTACATCGATGAGCAAGAGGAAGCGCTTCGATTGCCGCGCAGATATCTTTATCTTTTCAGGATTCGACAGCACCACCGAGTATGCATGCAGAATGGGTATGCATCAGAATAGTGGAGGGGCCGTTTGAGGTCTAGGGTAACCAATGTCCACTGTCAGGCACAGCGAAAGGCAAATTATTGTTCTGCACTGCTCTTTCAATCACCCTCGATATTGCCGGAAAAGGCTTGGGGCAAACCAAATGACCAGTGGATAGGAGACCCACCCCCCCCTCCCCCAAGGAAAAACACAACTGCGATAATCCTTTCCCCCCCATTTCCCCATTTCCCAATCCTTTCCTCCCCTCACCCACCAACCCGGGAGTTGAGGCGAAGCAACAAGAAGAAGCGAAATAAACCAAATTACCTAGGCGCAAGGGGGTGTGTGTAAAGTGCACGAAGTGTCAACAACCACCACCACCGGCACGCGTCCTCGTCGTTTGGTTAAACTAATCCCACATCCTGTACCAAATTTTGCAATTAAGTTACCATCACGCTCAAGGGTTGTATGAGCCCTTCCTGATACCACGTTTCGGGGTATTTTGGAGTGCGGGAAGCCCACCACCCTTCCTTTGCCCAAACCATTGACTGCACACACTTTGGAAAAGAACCTTGCTTGATGCTTGCTGACTTCGCCAAACTGTGCCCCAAGCGGCAAAGCCTTCCTGCCTTTTTATTACGGTATTCGCAAAACAACTTCAAAGCCCCAAAGGGCTGTGATATTTAGATTTCCCTTCCAGTTAATTTGCAAACGATTCATGTCGTGCAGTAGAAAGGGCCAGATCAGGAACTCATCATCAAAAGGGCCCTGCTTTCGTCCCCGTAGTGTGGATCTCCGTCGGTCGCTACTCCGACGTCAGGATAAGCCGAAACTAAGCAAGCACCTTTAAGCAGCCATTTGTGCTACCAATAGTGTCCAATGCCCTTGTCCGTCTAGGAAGGTTAGGGGAGATATGGGCAGTGAAGATGCAAGAATGAAAGAAAGCAGAGAAGCTTAGGGTTACGCCTAAGCACCTGCCAGCGGGCAACCAGCTCAGCCATTTTTGTGGGCGGTTCTATTCCAAAGTGCCCCCCCCCGAACTGAACTCTTGGGTGGAAGGGAAAACCGTAAGGCGACATTTCAAAACAGATTAGGTTGTTGATGCGCAGAAGGGGGAAAAAGAAGACAATCCAAGTAAAGTTAGAATAAGTTCAATTCGGTCGGGTCCGGGCCCTTGGAATCACATACAGTCGATACCTACACCCTCCCAAATCAATCCATCCAGCATCCAGACCCACGTTACTGTACCACCCTATCATTCACTGTTCAATTAGCATGTATGTACTGTACTAATAGTTCGCTCTGCATACACCACCCAAATCCTAGCATCCCTTACTCCTTCCATCCAAGGTTCTCATTCGCCGCGTTCTGCACTTCCTTTTTCTCGTGACTCTTCCCCCCCCCATCGATATATTAGGACTTGTGCCCCTCTCCCGTCGTCCACCGAACACTGAGATTCACAGAACTCCCACACTCCCTTATCCAAACGGTTATCTGATTGTCTTCGAAAGACTTTCGCCCACTACATCACGGACCGAACGAAGGAGGTAAAATCAACTTAAACAGCAGCCATCTCCAACGAAAAAAAAATAACCCCCCCCAAACCGCTATCACTCTTCCTATAAAGCCTCTATAAGAGGAAGAAAATATTAAACTGAAAAACAAAAAACCGTTTTTTATCTAGCCTAAAATGTCGTTTTGCAGCTCACCAGCATCGCAAAGGTCCTCCTTCTCAAGCACATATTCAATAGACTGCACATCACCAAACACTGCAGTTACTACGCCCAGCAGCAGCGGGGGGGCTTCACCAAAACTCGGGCAATCGTGCACATATACGCAATCCCCACCACCAGATGCGCTCGACTTCAACTGTCCATACAATCCCACCTCGCCCATTCCAATGAACGAATACCCCCCCTCCTCCGCCTCGCCGTCATACGCGTACAGCTGCAGTAATCAGATTCCGAGCCCTTCGCCATACACATATAATACTACCCCTCCACCGTTGCCCGCTTCCCCGAGCAACTACGGATACCTGGGGTACACTAACTACATGCCGGAATCCCCACTACTGCTGCCTTCATCTTATATTCATCATCTGCGGAGTCGCACTCCGCCGCCGCCGCCCATGGAAGGTAGTAGCAGTAGCGGTAGCGGTAGCATGGGTGGTGGTGGCGCCGCCACTCCACCGAGAAAGTATTCCGGATACCCACCTGCTTCAGCATTTTATGGCCCGATGCCAAATTCACCTACACATTCGGCGGCATCATCGTCGTCGTCGTCGTCGAGGTACAGGAGAAGAAAACACTCGGGGCCGATAAACCCTGAGGAGTACAAGCCTGAGTCGTGGTATACGGCGGACGGGACGAAAGTGGAATATTCAGCTATGCATTTGCAATGCGCAACCATGTGACGACGAGATGAAGGAAAAATCCGAAAAACCTTTTTGGATTCTTTCTCTTCTCGTATTCACACATCACTTTCTATCCTCCATCGTCGATTTTTCCTTCGTTTCCTTTTGTACTTTTTACGCTTTTTCTTTTTCTAAGGGGCCTTTTATTCGCTCCTGAAGGGCAAGGATGAAGGGACTTCATGATTTACGGATTCATGCATTGCCGGGGGGGGGGGGGGGGGGCGCCCGGAGGGATTA
>Ga0307517_10000069_pt1 | contig 139614 bp, 148 predicted proteins | sample 23_EM_MG_FD_194515 | JGI IMG/M metagenome (GOLD analysis project Ga0307517, IMG submission 194515) | Populus trichocarpa ectomycorrhiza microbial communities from riparian zone in the Pacific Northwest, United States - 23_EM | ecosystem: Host-associated > Plants > Roots > Unclassified... | reverse complement strand
CCCAAGGCACGGGGAGGGGTAAAATAAAGACAAACAACGGTATCGATAAGAGGTGATCATACATAATTAAAACTACAAAGAATTCTGTTTTCCAGAGGTATCTTTAAACGCTATGAAAAGGAGAACAAACAAGCAAGCAAAGCAAACGAAACAATCTGACTATACGAGCAGCCACGCGGCAAAGAATACTCCCACCAGGGCGGTGATGGAGAAGGTGACCCTTGAACCAGCACCTGTGGCGATGGGGAGTGGGGGTATGGTGGGCGAAGACAGGTTTCCGGAGGGGGCCGTGATGCCAGCGCTGGGTCTGATAGTGCCCGAAGGAACGGGTACACCCCCAGTGGTGCGAGCCGGCGGTGCGGTAGCATAAGAGGATGAAGCCGCGCCAGTGCAAACGCTGCACACGGTTGTGCGGGTAGTGCTAGTGAGAATACCGCCTGGAGCAGAAGTGGTAGTAGCATTGGCACCGCCCTTTGCCTTACTGACAAATTCGGCGAACTTTGCGCCCGGGTTGATGGCGAAGACCATGCCGGACTTGCAATGCGTCCCCTGAGCGCAGTAGAACCACTTTGGCTTTTCGTCGGTGACGTTGAAGGTGAAGGTTTCCTTCCCAGGAGTGCTATCCGGGTTGGGTCTGAAGCCGGACCTGACGCCGCTGGTATTGAAAACGCACGGGTTGTCGAAGCTGGATTGTGTGAGGGTGTGGTTCCTCTCGCGGAAGTCGAAGTAGACCACGTCTCCAACGTTGGCAATAACGTTCTCGGGGGTGTACTTGAGGAGATTATTGGGGCCTCCGACTATGACGGTATGGGTCTTGGCAGAGCCGGGGGCAGAAGTCTGTGTCCCTGGGGGCTTGGTGGAAATGGTCGCCGATTGCACGGACTTTGTTGTTCCGAGACCTGTGGTGCATGGTGGAGTTTGAGTAGACACAGCGCCAGTTGAAGTCCCAGTGCTCGCCGGTGGGGCGACAGCAGTCTTACTCCCGGCATCAACAGAACTCGGCGCTGCTCCCCCTGCTGGTGGAGTAGCGACAAAGTGGATACCGGCAATGGCCTTGTCGAGACCGTTTGTTTCTCTCCACTCTGCCACATTGAATCCTCCCCTGTTGGACTCACTCGGGACACCCTTGACAGTGAACCCGTTCGGCTGATCATACAATAGGAAGACATATCTGTGCGGACCTGTGCCGACGGAAGCGTCGGGACCGACATACTTGAGTGTCGGAGTGACCGACGATGCAAGGTCCGTGAACTCGGACACTGAGAAGTCGGTCCTCAGATAGTGCAGGACCTGTGGCGCATCCGCGTCGTCACGGCTCGGCGAATCGGGATCTATCATCAGAATGATGTATTTCGCCTTCGGGCTGATACCGGAGGATCCGCCCAATGCAAACTTTGGTAGATTGGCAGAATCTATCAAGCCACTGTTAGACCTCTACCCATCGATCCAAACAAGAAAAGAAAAAGTCCAACTTACCGGCAGGAGTAAGAGTATCCCCATTCTTCAAATCCTTCGACCCAAATGCCACCTTCAATTGAATAGCCTGGGGCTTGAACCCCGAAGAAAAAGCGTCGGGGATCTGTGCGAGCACCGATCCCAAAAACACCGCCGCCGCCGCAGCAATAAAACCCGTTCGTTTCCCAAACATTGTCGAAGCGCAAGAAGTTCAAGCTAAGCAAAAGACGATTCGAAAGAATAAGCCCGCTTCTCCGAGACTGGACTGGAAAAAGTGAATGATGGTAGTAGTAATAATAATAATAATCCCAATAAACAAAATTACGTCTTCAAGACTGTAAAAAACCAAGAAGTGAAGGTATATAAATAAATAAAAAAATGAAAACGGAAAACGAAAGAAAATAAAGAAAGAGGAAAGAAAAAAATTCAATGTTGCCAACAATTGAAAGGAGGGATGGAGTAGAAGGGAGGGAAGGAAAGGACTTTCATGCGGATCTGCCGACCGCTATATATCCCCCATCCTCTCCCTCCCCGCCACCCCTTGAAGGGGGGGGGGGGGGCGGCAGCGCAGTGCCACAAAAGGAGGAGGAGAGGGAAGGGAAAGAAAGAGAGAAACAGACATTTGAAACTCCATCACAGCCATAGAGCACATATCTTCGCTTCCCTCTTGCTCCTCTGAAAATAACCTCAGACGCTACCAGTTTGAGCCCAGGGCGCTTAGTCCCGAAGAGGCAACGTTTTTCCCTCGGTTATGCAGGTTCACGTTTTAGATTCGCCCAATTGAACCTACCCGGGTAACAGGTTAGTTCTTGGCATGTCTTGGCAAGGTATCGATGGTTAGTTTCCTCTTGGGGAGGTGTCAGCCAGGGCAGCGATGACCCGCTGCCTTTTTTTTTTTTGGAGCGGCGGGGGGGGGATACGATACTAGGTATTCCCCTTTTTTTAGACGGAGGCAGATCTCGAACTGTTGCCTTTCTAGATTGATTGGTGAGATGGGACATTGGGATTGGGGGGGGGGGGGTCCCGGCAGGGGTGAGATATCCAACGGTGTTAAGGTTAAGGTTATTTATTGACTTACTGCGCCTGCCTAGTCTGGCAAGTCGATGGAAGGAGAAGCCCTGTGGAGGAAAATACTCAAGACCAAAGCGCCCCCCCCTATGCGCGGTATAGTACTAATAAGTACTGGCCCAAGGCCACCTATTCTACAACCCATCCCACCCAGCGCTTGTCGTCAGGCTTTCCCAGCGCATATGGTAGCGCACATTTCCAAGACCGCTACTGCCATATTTACCCAGTAGGAGTATCATTATCGCAGGATATCCCAATTTACCGTACCTAATAGAACCATTTTCAAACCGCCCAGATCTGGGCATGTATCGAACACTCCTCAAGCAACTCACCCACTGATAGTGAGCTACATAGCATTCACATGCACACACAGCACCCTGAGGAAAAACCGCTAGGGAACAACAGGCCCAGGCGAAGTGGTCCTGAATTTAACACCAAGTGGAGAAGTTGTGAGATACCGGTACTGTATCTCCCTTGTGTACCTTAATTGTTTAGCATCGCACAAGTATGATATAGGCAAGGAATGTAGGAGAAAGGGAGGGCTTAAGAAGAAAAAGAAACGAAAAAAGTCCAAGGGGCGAGAAGGGTGGCTGGTTAGTTTGCTTGTTGGTTCGGGCGTATGGGTCAGAACTCTAACTGGCCACGTGGGGTGAGTGGTAGCTGGATCTTGGGGATTTGCTAAAGCTAAGTAAGGCACAAGTTAAGTATAGACCAAGACAAGTATGAGCTTTGTTTAATTTCTGAGCATCTGTGGCTATATCTATATAGAAGGAAAATAGAAGAGGCAAAGAAACTAGATCCGTGTATGATAGAGTTTAGGTTTGTTGATTAGTTTGTTAGTTTGATACTATGTTAAGAAAGTAGTCAAATATGATAACTTATAGATACCGGTAATAGTAATAGTTACTTACTCGCACTAGCGGAAGGAGTTGACTAGAAAAGCTTAGCGGACGATGAGAGTTGTGATCAGATCATCCATCTGCTATCTAACTGACTAATCTGCCACAGGACGCATTAAACGGCAGAGAAGAGCAAGTTAGCGTGCTACAAAAACCCCAATACAGGTATAGTATCACAGCAGATATGAAGTGCCCGACCACAAGCATCAAAAACCCTGACCGAAAGGATTTAATCATCCATGCTGCATCCGAGCACCCATACCAAACCGAAACCCAAATGCCCCAAGTCCTTCATCACGGACACTCACAAGTAATCACGAACCTCCTGCGGGAAATGAGTATCATAGATAAAAAGGTCACCGTCACATCCAAATCAAAGTAAAGCAAAAAATCACACTTCGTACCGCTCGGGGTCAGCATCGCTGACCTCCTCCTCCTCCCCCGTCCCCCCCTTCCACCAGCGGCAAGTCAAGTCAAGTCAATTCAATCAACCAAGTCGACCAAAGCCCAACCAGCTAAATTACAAACCCCTTTAAAATGAGATATATAAAAAAGCGCGCTGACGTCTTGCAAACTTCGTCAAAAAAGCTATAAAAAGTTAGTAACGCACTCCAAGCACAAAAAAGTAATCAATTGGAAAAGTAATAAGCAGCGCCACCATCACTCCCCATCTACGATTCGCTCCAGTTGCAATCGCGGGGTACAGTATTAACTTTTACTAGTGCTATGTACTCGCCCATGCACAACCCCAAAGCATGCAAAAAAAACTCTTTCAACCAACAACTCGCAACCAGTCATAAGTCATCACCTTCATCACGGATTGCGCAACTAATGCAAGTCCCGTACGGTAGATCACCAGAATGGAAAAGAAGGGAAAGGATGGAAAGAAAAAAAAGAGCGATTAAAATTCTCCTACCGTAACCGAACGGGTTCGATTAGCTTCCGTCGCCTTGGTCAGCGGATCACCTTCCGAACCGGGCGGGAGTGTTGAGGTGTTGGAAATGCGGCCGCTTATATACTGTATGTATGTATGTATCTACCCATTCGACCATACCATGGAGAAGGAAATGGAGGCGCGATAGGTAGGTAGGCAAGAGAGAGGAAAAAAAAGTTTTAAACCCGACAGGAAAGATCCGAGGGGGGGGGGGCTCCTGTAGCGGCCGGCGGGCGTGAATTCGGGATGGTTGGTGCTGGGGGATGTCGGAGTTCGGGAACTGCTGATTGCGTGATATGTGTGATACATGTATGGTTGCAGCGGGAATGGGAAAGTGCGAGGGGGTGGAGTAGTAATGCCTGGGAGGTGTGAGACTGCTTGAAGAGGGTAGGTCGGCGCAGGATTGTATCATAAGTATTATTACCATTACAATCAGAGAATTACAGGACAGGCCAACTATGGACCTACTTACCCACCTACAGCACCACATGATATGCCAAAGTCTCCTCCCACCAACAGGATACGGTGAAAATTAGAACCTTGCTTGCTCGCCCACCTGCATGCACTACAGCAAATAATAAATGCCATATTATAACTAACCCCAATTACAAATACTCGCACCGTTCCATTACCACAATCCGATAATCCACAAACCAAACAACCATAATATTAATACTACTATATTATTGTTACGATACCAGAAAAACCTTCCCAGCCTCGCCCACCACCCACCCGTCGCCATCAACCAAACCAAACCATACATACCCCCCAACCAATCATCACGAAACCCAACCCGACCGTAATAACTAAAGTGAAGTATGATAAAAAGAAAAAAGGGAAAATTACACCGCGCGGGTTAAAAAAAACCGCACATACAAAAAACTGCCCGAGCCAATGACACCCACCACACACCGGCACTCTATCTCAACCTCCCCACCCACCCACCCACGAATAATTCCCGGAGCTAAAGAGGGTTTTTCCGCCAAACTGTTACTATGGGATGGTATCGAGAGAGAGAGCGTGCCGATGCCGGATGCCTAAACTAAGCCAAAACTAAACTGAACTGAACCTCCTCCTCCTCCTCCTCTCCCTCTCCGTGATCCCCGTTCCCGCTTTTAGAGATTTTGTGCGATAGTTCGGGACGGGGCCTGGGCTTGGGGAGAAATTGTTTTCCAAGGTGGTGCTGGGAGCCTTACAGTACAGTTTCTTCCGGCATCTATGGTATTCTATGCCGAAAGGTTTGTGAGCAAGAAAGCAAGCAAGCAAAGGCCCAGGGAAGGAAGGAAGGAAGGAAGGATCTCCAGTCAAGATAACAAACAATACCTTACAGGTACTTTCACATCGGCATCGACATTGATACCATCCCATCCCATCCCATCCCCCGACGCAGAGCACCAGTATGACATTATCAACAAAGTCTGCAGGCCTAACCCACAGTCACTCCGGGCTGTCTCTGATAAAAAGTTGTAAAGACAGGCTAATCCTGTTTCGGAGCTATCCGAGCAAGTGCAGTGCAGTACCCTGATTCGTTGGTAAGTTAGTTAATTGGCTGGCCATGATGATGATGATGATGATGATGATGCTGAGTCACTTTGGATTTGGAAAGAAGAAAGAAAAAAAAGCGCCAGATTCCGAAGCCGAAATAAGGTGTGTCGGTAGTTATGATGGGTAGTCTAGCTGTTGACTGATCGATCTGGAGGTGTATGGCATGCCTGATCATGAAATCTCTTTTTTTTCCACTCTTCTGGATTTGTCCCAGGCGTAGGCATAGTACGAGTATCACCCACTCCCACTACGAGCGATGAAAACTCCACCCTTTAAACCATACCACCCGTACCCCCTCCCAATAAGAAATAAATAAATAACAGGACGCAGTCTTATGCCTCTATTTTTCTTCTTTTTCCCTTTTTTCACTCCTGCGACATGCATGTCTCAGACCTCAGCCTTATGAGCTGGATGGAAGGATGGGATGAGATGGGATGGGATGAGATGGGTGTGGCTATGATACCGGTAGAGTACAAACCAAGCTGAAGGGGCCATTCACGAGCTCTGTGTGTGTGTGGGAGGAGCGGAGAGCGGATGCGAGGTGCCGGCTGGAAATGGATGGATGGATGCGATGAGAGGGCAGCAAGTGTGTGCACTTTTCTTTTCTTTCTTTCCTTTAGGGCGGCGTTAGGGTTTGGCACTACCCCGAGATATTATAACTATGTATCATAGGGCACGTTTTCTGGAATATGAGTATGATACTTGTGCCTACGATATGAATAGCAGGTGGAGTGGATACGATAACTGTGCTGTGCTGTGCTTGTGCTGTACCTGAAGGTTTTTTTACTCGTGTCTTGCGGCACAGGAGGGAAGGAGGAAGGAGGGAGCGTCAAGGAAGGAATAAGACTGCCCAAAGTGTGCTTCGTGTCATAGTCTACCGTACCTGCCTACCTGCCTACCTGCCTGCCTGCCTGCCTGCCACCCATTCCCTGATTTTGTGATTATTATTTTTTACTGTGAGCTACTATTTATTATTTACCGTACAGTACAGTACAGTACTCGTAAGTACTCACCTACTTTCCCAGCAACACTACAGTCCACCGACCACCACCTCTTTCCTCCTCCTTCCTCCCTCCAAACATGAATAGGACCCCACCACCGCCTTGTGCCATACATTCTAACCCCCCCACAATATCCACATACAGCACGGTTTACACCGCGCCCACCAGCCTTTCTTTCCTTCCTTCCAAAAGTGCACATTAAAGGCTCCATAACCTCCCCAAAGCTTCCATCTCCCCCCTCCCTCCCTCCCTCCCACAAGACAGTTTCCCGTAGCCTTACTTCCATGCACTGCACTACGCTGCACGTCCGTTGCGAGATAACATCACCATAACCATAACCATCACCACATCATTTCAAGCCTTACTCGCACGAGCACGCACGGACACGCTAGTGTAAAGTACCCGGAAGGGCACTTTTGGCCTTGTCTTTTTTTTGTTTTTTGTTTTTTGTTTTTCGGGTGGGGGGGGGGGGGGGGTAACTATTATTCGGCAGGTACGCGTGTGGTGAGGGCCTGAGAGGGTACTTTGTGGCATGTATGATATCGCACCAGTATGATGGAATACCGGTATACGGGAGTGTGGTTGATCCGTGGGGTTCTAGAATTACGGTATTATTTTTGGGTTAGGGCATTGTATTAGTAGAGCCCTAGTCTAACGAAATGTTGGAAGGAGGAGGGAGGGAGGGCGGATGATGGGTGACATAAGCTCCTCACCTCAGGCACTTGTGTATGTATGATAGATGGCTATCATCATATCATAGCCAGGTTTGTTTGTTTGTTTGTTCCAGACATTTATGGCACGGTAAGTCTACGGTAGCTATCCAAGCGACCGTCCAAAGAGGTTATGATGTGATGATATCGCGCGGAGCCGCTGTGAGGGAAACCGTCACCCGAGCCGGAACAAACCACCCTCGGGCGGGCGAGAAATCAAAAAAGAATTCCGTCCTTCATCGAGATCCGAGATCCGAGATATACCGTAGCATGGTGCGAGTATGAACGACCAAAAATATTCAATACTCAAGCCCCAAACCAAAACATAAAACAACCCCAAGACGAATCTAATTCCCCTCCCCCCTCCCACCAGCGAAAACTCCGGCACAGCCACACACAGCCACAACGCCCAATCACACAGCCACAATACCATTATCAAACTTATGATAAAACCCCCCCTTCTCGCGGGCAACTTCCGCATGAATCATTCATTCATTCATTCATTCATTCACCAAGACCAATCTAAAAAAACAGCCTCATAAAATTTAATAAATACAAATAACAATGCGCACAACAACAACAACAAACAAAAATAATAATATCATGAGTCAAGCCAATTCCCCCTTTTTTTTCTCCCCCTCCCAAACCAACCAACCAACCAAACCTAAACCTAAACGAAGGCAAAGGAGTCCCAGTGTGCGCGACGCCAATGAGTGACTCATATTACCGTACATCATACTGTACAAGAGCCGGGTCACCCGCTACAGTGCATCGCACAGTACTACGGCAGTAACTTAACTGCTCGGGTATGATACTCTACCAAGCAGGGCTCTGGAGCTCGAGTACGAGTGATATCCCGTGATTATGCTAGCAATCTAATCACCACCTGCCACAAAGCCCTTAAGGATTAAGGATTGCACCACAAGGGCTGCTTTGTGGCGGTGCGTCTCGGCTTGATTGGTTGGTTGTCATGTTTTCGTGTGGGAGCGCGCAGCCACAGTGCACTCATCACTTTCCGTCACCCCCTGTCGACCATGATACGCCAACCTATCATCCTAATCCCGTCAACCCAGCCTGGCAACCGATCTGCCTGTCTGTGTGCCACCTATCTCTACATCTGCCCCTCCCGGTGCATCTGTTCATCACATCACGAGCCATCATAAGTTGAACAGAGTGGAGTGGAGCATTCGGGCGAGCACACCATTGTGATAACCAGGTAAAAAGAAGCTAAAGTACGGTGCTTTCGCCCTCGGCGACTATACCGTAATCTCGTGAATACTCGAGTACGGTACTGGATTCAGTAGTGTAATAAAGTTTCTCTTAAATAACCTAAAGGGCCGATAATGCTAGTAAAGTACTCGTACATACACACATACGTCTATTAATTCCTCTTCCCCCAAACGAGCCCAGAATGAAAGGACCAAAGAAACATGACAGAGATTCGTTTTAGCGTTTGTTCAGATTTTTCCCTTTGAGAGTAAATGAAAAGCAAAACACCCACATGTGAGACAGGTCAAGAAGCAAAGGAGGAGTGGCTATAGGACAAGAAGTGTTCAAGTAGGTAGGTGGGCAGGTAAGAAAGAGGTAACGAGAAGGAGGAAAAAAGAAGACAAGAACGCCTTACCAACCCAAGTACTCCCGGTGAAGATGAGAAAGCTTTTTTTGAGAGCAAACAGATCGACAGAGAGATATAAAAGAAATGAAAGAGAAGGAGGAGAGGAAGAAGGCAGAATGGATAATGGCAAGATTCGCTATGACCTAACCCGACCGACTCGAACCAAACATGATGAACCGAAATGAACTGAGGGACGATGGTACATATGTGGACAAGAGGAGAAAAGAGAAAGGCAAACTATATACTGTGAAGAAAATAAATAAGAGAAGAGTACAAGAATTGCTTTGCTATGATTTTTGTATTAAAGAGGAGGGTCCAGAAAAGGAGGGAGGAAAAAAGGGTTACCTTACGTTTCGGTCAAGGTAAAGCTGATGTTTCTGTAGAACCCTTTTTTTCCTTCGGCCTTTTCTGTTTGTTTTATTCTCTCTTTCTCCTCATTAATTTCTCTCTCGTTCTCAATTAACAGAATCCCCTAAAGGTTTGTGTATCTTTTTGGGAAGAGAAGAACAAAAATGTTTGGGGGGAGCTCCACCTTTACCGAGATGTCCCCCCCGCTTAGGTGCCCGGCAAAAGCAAATAAAGTGGCAGTAAAGGTAGTTGTGAAGAACAAAAAGGAAAGAGAACCGCCCCATCGCATATGAGAATCGCTATCGCCCTAAAATGATGCACCGCACGATGTTTGTTCGCAGGATGATGGTGTCGAGACCGACCGACCGAAGAGCAAAAATGTAAGGGTAATAAACTAGATCCACGCTAGAATAGAGTAATGTTTCGGCTCAAGAACTAATCATAATTCTCATCCACCACTCTCCCACCAAAACCGTTTTCGGAATACCTTCGATCGCGAGAGTTCATACTACTCGACGATGCCTCCGAGCTTGGACTCGAGCTTAGATGTGTATGTGGTATCCGTGTATTTGTTCTTGTATTTGATGGTGTTGCGGGCTCGTCAATATCCATTTCGTCGCTTGAGGATACACCAGTTATTTCGTCGATCAAATCCGCGTCCATGTTACCAAACATGAGCTCCATTGCCAAACCCCTCTCAGGTACCATCCGCCATCCATCTACCTGCATGTGTGGAGGAGGATCAGTAGGCGTTGAAGGGGGACTCGAGTAGCCTTCATCTTCGGGCTCATCGTCTTGAAATAATACACCATAAGGAATTACGCTACTAGGCAGTACAATCGCTGAGTTAAGACCAGACGGCGACCGTGATCTCGACCGGTGAGTATTTTTCCGTGCCTTTCTCAGTGACTTTCGGGGTTGTGGTGTGGGTGGAGGAGATGGTTGCTGCTGTCTGTGCTGTTCCTGCTGTTGTGGTGATCGGGGTGGAGAAGGGCTCTTCTGGCGAAGTCGGAGACCCATTGTAGGGCTCGTATTGGTTGTGGGGTTGGTGGTTAACAAGAGATTAAATTTGGTTGGTAAAAAGGTTTTAGGAGAATAAGGGTGTAGTGTGGTTGTCGGTTGGTTGTGGTAATGGGGTTGGCGTGGAGAAGAAAATGTGGTGAATGGATGGTCGGAAATTTCGGGTCGTGGTTGAAGGAGGTAACGGCGGATGCGAGGAATAGATGTATGGATGGATGGATAAGTACTCTAGTTCCAAATGGTGTGCCTGAGTATGGTGTATGATGTCTCTCGTGTATGTAATGTAATGTGTATGTGTGCTTGTGCTCAGGAAGTAGAAAGGAGGAAGGAAGGAACGGGAGGGAAGAGTGGAGGAGGGATAGGGAAGGGTGGGTAGGGAATACTCGTACAGTAGGCAAGGGAAAGGGCAGGGTAGGTTAGGTGCCGTGATGTGTTGTGCGAGCAAGAAAGACTGAGAGATAGTTTTAAGCGGGTGGCGGGGCGGAGTCCGTTCTGCTGACTACTCAACTACGGCAGGGTACAACAGGGTATCGAACACGAGGCCAAGCGACAAAAATCGACTTGGAGGGTAAAAAGTAGGCAGAATGAAATGATAATAATAATAATAATAATAATAACAATAGTAGTAGAGGGGGGAAGAAAAAAGAATATGATGGTAATAATATGAGGAAACAGGAGAATGATGTGGAGCGAGATGGATGGGGAGAGGGAGTAGGAAGGGAAACGAGAGAAGGCAAGTTGAGGGTAAGAGAGAGAGGGTGAGAGACAGCTCGACTGGGGAGGCGCAAAGGTGGTGGTGGTGTGGGAAGGAGAGAACGAAGAAAAAACCCGTGAGGGACTCAACCTGCAAAAGCCGAAGTACTCAGAACACTAACCCCAAAAAGAAACCGAGCTCTTGTCATGTCTTTCTTGTCTTTTCTTTTTCTTCTTCTTTTCTTTTCAACATAAACGCTCTGCCACGTGGACCCTCCTATGAAATGGAGCAATACAAGCAGGTACAAGTCGCAGCAGTAAAAACGGGGCCTACGATAACATGATAATAGGAACAGCAAAGTTTGTTAACGGTTGCCCACCATAAGAATATTATTATGGCGAGAAGGAAAAGAAAATTGAATTTAAAAAAATCCCAGTGGGACGATAGTGGGGAGACAGACAGATCCGAAGCTCCATAGTAAGCCCTTCATCCCCGCTTCAATCAAGCCATTTTTTCTCCTCCTCCTCCCTTGTGCGTGTGGGTGTGTGAAGGAATGCCTGTATGATGCGCACTGGCAGACCCGTGTGCAGACCCGCGTGAACACAAAAAGTTACCCTACTGATAGCCTTAGGCCTATATGAAGCCCCCGATAGGTCTTAGGGTTGTGTTGTAGGAACATGTCCTGGCGATCTCTTTTAATATCACAAATCTACAAGTATCCTAGCTCTACCGATCTGCAGTCCGCCATTTCCGCTTGTCGCCTACTTACTTACTTGCCATCATGACCTCCCCGGTACAACGCGGTACAGCGCCGACAGCTTCGCCATACAGGTACCGTAAAAGTAGAAACCTTATCCCTGGATCAAAGTCATCGTGTCCATCTCACCACAGTAGTCAAGCTCGATGTCTGACACTTTTCAACGGGCCAGATAGAGCTACGTGAGAGAGTGAGAGGGAGGGAGGGAGCGGGTGAAAAATAATAATAATAATAATCACATTGTCTCATTCGGGAACCAACGAAATCCGTGTTTCCAACCCAGGAACTGCTGAACATCGGAGCTCATTTTCTGCACGCTTACCAAGACATGGCCAAGCATTCCACAACTCAGCGCGGTACAGCCCCACCAATCCACCGCGCAGAAACTTTACCATAATTATCCGTCACCACAGCCCACAAGGGGGAAAAGACTACCTACCGTAGGAGAAAGGGAGGGAAGAGAAAAGGACCAAATGGCACTAATGAAGTTGCCAAGTGAGAAGTTCCCTGTCGCTTAATTGTCCCCAAATAGTGTTCTATTTTTATTGAATTGGTCATGAGACATCACTCACATAAAAGTACCTTCATGGATCATCACTCGAATATAGACTCTCTTGGCAATGAGGTTTGAAAGCGTGCGCGGCCTGTGCGTAGGCTCCTGCCCTGCTACCCCCCCGCGCCGCTGCGGTGATGCTTTTTTTCTTTTTTCCCTTTCTTTCATGGGTGGACTGTGAGTGCGTGCGTGCGATGTGCATCAGGAGAGGACTCCCCGCTGCGTATACCCCCAGCGGTTTAACGTGGTGTACTGTACCCTGTCTATGTTTGCCATGTAAATTACGATATTGGGATCCTTTCGTCGACCATGGGACAGCGAGTGTGTGTCCATGTGAGGAAAATTATCCGGGACGGGGGCGAGAGAATTAGAGTCAAAGAATCTCAGGGGCAGGTGCGAGCTTGGTTTCATTTTTTTCGTTTGCTGCCTGGGTGAGGGACACAGGCGTGTGTGGTGAGTTGAGGCGTGGGCCTGTGTGTTTGCAGGAGCTTTGTCTGGGAAGGGCCCGACGCCTTACCATGAAAAAATAAAAATAAGATGAGACTATGGTTCTGTCAAAGGTTTATTTCCTCTTCTAAGGATAATGAAAGTTACTGCATTCTCGCGGAATTCACGCTGGCCTCGTTGTGATGCCCTGTGTGTCCGGCGAATCGGGCTAAGTTACAGTGTATTGTTGAGTTTGTAAAGTGGGTGGAAGGGAGGGGAAGACGTATGCTCACTAGCCACTCCATTCGCTGGTACGGTAGAACTTTGAAGAGTGGGTACTATACTGTAGGCATGATCTAGAAGTTTTGAATATATTAAACCGGAGAGTGGGGGGGAAGTTGCTGTAACTCTTTTAAATACCATGCCCTTGGCAATAAACCCTTTCGGATGCCATCGCCCTAGGAGCATATCAGCGAAAAAGCAAAATCTACCCAAAGAATGACCCTACCTTCGGCCCTTCGCGGAGCCGCGGTGGAACATCCAAACAACTTACCGAAAAGGGAAGGATAGTTCTAATTAGGTGTTAAAATTTTTGGTGGTCCGCTACACTAGGGAACTCAAGAGCCTCCCCCAAACCCCGGCTATGACCCAACTTGTCTTTAGAAGTTTTTTGGGGGATAAAGGGATTGCTACTCGCGTAATTCACCGTTGGATCATTGATCCATTTGCCCATTATAGGCATAGTTTGACAAGTTAACAATTGTGGCTGCCGGTTAGCATCTCCACAGGCCTCAGACTATACCGCGTTAGGAAAGGGGCTGTCCCTTCTTAGGAGGGGTTGTTTTTGGATACGGATATTGGAGGCTGGGCGGACATGGTGGATTGCACGAGCAAATACGATGCCTTTGCGAGGAACGGTATCATAGGGGCACCTCTATTTTTTCCGGGGTACAGTACCGTAACTGTAACTAGTACGGTACTGGTATTTACCTTTTTCCTGGGAAAAGCTGAGGAGAATAAGAGTCTTGGGTATTTTGTTAAATTAGGGGCGCGATTTTCTTACAAAAGCTAGCCAGCCACATGACACACGATTCAGGATGACTGTATGGTACTCGGGTGAGGGGGGAAATATTGGGACAAGCAGGGGGTTGAAGAATTACTCTAATTAGTAGTTATCTTACTTTTTTTTGGTTCTTTGATACCTCTTCCAAGGTATATGCACAGGCCTCTGCTACCCCTGCTTGTCCCAATACTTCACCCCTACCCCTAGTACGTGTTGTAGGACACTTGCAATGGATAGCCCCTCCAGACACATGACGAGCGAGTCCCCCCAGGGAATCTTGAAATTTAGCCTCGGCTTGGCATTCAACCAGTGGAGGTGATTACGGTAGCAAGGGGAGAAAAACTGTCAAAGGTTTCAACGCTCTTTTGCATAACGTATGATACCTGGTGGCATAATTAGCGAAAAATACGGCACGACGAAAAATTTGGTGAGCAACACCACAACCTCACCACAAAATGATGGTAAAAATAATAATGATTTAAGCGAATTAACTATCAAATAGCTTAAAGAGGTTACTAAGGAAAGTATCAGACTCCAAATCAGAATCAATATTTTCCACCTGCTCGGTTGCCTGTGCTTCCCTCTCGTTGAAGTTTCTTGAGAGTACCAAATTTTTCGTTGTGCCATATTTTTCGCTATGCCACCAGGTATGATACGATACTCCCCGTGCCACAGGAAATACCTATCATATTATCGTTGTCGTATTGCCAAGCCATTCCTGGGGTTTTTCCAATTCTTTCATGAACCGCAAGCACTAATTAATTATTACCGGATGCGCCTTGCACTGCCAGGAGAATCTGTAACCCCAGCGCACCTCGTATCTAACTTGATAGCATGAAATCCCTCCACAACTCTAATTTACCGTATTGAGAATACAATTACTTGTGGAAATTCTCAGCATGAAAAGCATGCACGGCTTCGGGCTTTGTCATTCACGGGGGTGTACCGCGGGAATGGGGTATCATACCGGGCAGGGCAAGGCGGGCGTAGTCAGCCTGCCAGGGGACTTAAATCTGGGCGCATTAAGGCTAGTAATCTACTGCACCGGGGGCTGCGCGGGAGGCGTACCGGTATTGGCCATTGCGGATATGGATTCTTAGGCTATTACTAAATCAATTTAGTCTCTGGCCTCTGGTTGAGTACCGTACCGTATTGTATTATTGGGAAACTTGGGTATTCAGGTTGAAATACTTAATTCCCTAGATAAATATCGTGCGATGTCTTTCTGGTTATTCCAAGCAGGGACCCTATATGGAGAAAACCTGAGGGAAATTCGGCCCCCCTACTCGAGTTCACTATGCAAACATATTTCCTCCGTAGGTGAAAAATAGAAGGCGGAATTGGTGGTACATCCTTTTGAAAGTTAGCGAGCAATGGGAATTTAATGCCGAATGCCTCGTGGAGATTATGTTTTGTCAACACCTAGAATTAAGGATATCCCCACTCTCCCTCAAATTCCCATATCCCTTTCGAGTACTTCCAGCACTGGCAAAAAAACACTTAAACTAGCGCCCTTCTTTTTACAATTTAGCAAAAAAAAAGTTGTCATGCAGGGCTACAACGTCCCTAGAGGCCCTCGGAAAACAGGTATCTAGAGGACTCTTCTTACTGTCACCCTTTCGGCGTGCATCGCAAATCCCCAAATGGCCAAGGCGGGAACTTGAGCCACTCCTGCCTGACGTCACATATAGTTTGACCTGATCACGCCCGCCGCATCGCAGAGTTTGCGGCATGTATCATATGCATGCGTTGCCGCTGGGAGAGACAACCAGGCGGGAACTTGGGCTTTTGTATGATAATATAAAGGCTCTTTCTTTGTTGAATGCGGGATCAATGTGAAGTGCTTTCTTTGTCTTCGGGATTGGGAATTGATGGGGGGGGGGGGCTTGTGACTGCTGATAGAAGATGCCGGATTTTACTTGGCCTGGTTTTTGCTTGTGGTGGTGGTGGATGCACAGGGGTTGTGGTCTTCGATTCTTATTATTATTGCTCTTAGGTGCTATTTTGCCTTTCCCCTTTGGCCTTGGGGGGGGGGGGGGGTATAGTGGACTGCTGGTTTGACTGAGTGTCATGAGAAAACGGGATCACTAGGGGAGGGGTCATCACGGGGGAGGGGAAGAATCTCATCGCATACTTTGAAAAGAGCTAAATTTCCTTGGTGCCTTATAGCTGAGGGGTGTTCTATGGGGTCTTTGCGGCAGACAAAGTAGGATAGATACTGTAGGAGAGTATGAGGCAGGTTACCTAGCCTGATCCATTAAAAACCCAAGCTCAACGCAGCCATTACACTGAAGAAGCTGGGATGGATCAGGCACAGATACTGTATTGGCGAGGACATCATCTCAACGACCCACCCTATAGTACCAACACACTACGGTAGCGGAACGGAGCCTCTGCAGAAATCACTCGGTTCAGGGGTTGACGGAAGGTGACTCTTGGCATATCGGCTGCCTCACGTGGCTTGATTGTCTAACTTATGACAAGGGGATTTAGTGCTCGTTGCTGTAAACTGATTATGCCCTCCTTTCCAGAATTCTCTATCTGTTTTTTTTGCTGGTCGTTCACTATAATTTGGCTTTCTTTCTGGCCATTCTGTGTTTTTAGAGTGGAGCTGGTGGGGCGGACTTGGGGATGAACCTCCTCATCGAGATTGGTTCGCGCGGTACAAGTTTTTTTCTGGATAGGTTTATGGGGTTTCTGAAATGGGATATATACTGTTCATGAATCTGGATTAAGACTGATACCTTCATTTTTAGGACACACACACACTACTTATGATGGTTGATTTTTCCTTCATTTCATCGCATTTTCTAGCATAACTGTTCTATGATGGCTAACTAGCCCTTTGGCGCAGCTTCCAGCCACCCTTTATAAATCTCCTCAAACCGGGTCCCCTCACCCATGATGATCGTGCAAACGGCCTTCGCACTCTCACCCCACTTTTCGGCCCTCTGCATCTCCCCCAGCGCCGCCCAAGAAATACACAATTGAGACATTGTGGGCATCGCGTGGATATCTATGTACCCAAATCTACTTATGCTTCCGTCATCGCCGAACTCGAATCCAAGTGCATTTAACAAATTCATGCTGACCGCTATCCCCTCTCGGGGCCAATGTTGGTGGTACGTTAAGGCTAGCGCCCAGTACACATCAAGGAGTTCTAATCGTGGGAAGTCGCTTGGGGGAAGAGTGTATGTCTTTTCGACCTCTGAAATGCATTTCTTCAAAGCCCCTTGTTGTGATAGCGGATCAAGAGAAGGGAGGAGGGTGGCGAAGGATTCTAGGATCGAGGCTCTATTCTTACGGACTTGAAGGGATTCTTCCGTTTGAATTGCGCAGTATGCACAGGTACAGGTGAAACCGTAGCGATCTTGTAGATGAGTTTGCCGGGACAGCAGATCCCTATAGAGCGAGACATAAGGCGTAAAGAGTTCGGAGCCGGAAGGAATATCTGCTGCTGCGCGGAGGATCATGACATCGCTAGATTACGTTAGCCTGAGTATATCAATGTGTCCGTAGTGTGGAGGGGAGGGTACCCGAGGAACGAACGACGTGTGTTGGCCCAGCACGCGTGGTTCATGAAGGAAGGGAGAAGCCACAGTCCTTCGCCGTACGGGGGCTCTTCTAGGAAGGTATTTATGTCGTGGTATGACGGTGTGAAGCAATTTAGGTCATATATGTCCCTGATCGTTTCTCTGCTCCCAATATTAGCTGAGCGACAATCACGGCCGCAATTTGAAAGAACACTCACGTGTTAAGAGCATAGGTGTCACCGATAGTTTTGGGTTCTAGGCTTTCTTTTCCCTTCCAGAGCTCAAAGAATCCTTTCTGCAGACCCTTCTCGTTGTGTAACCTTTCGGCAACCTCGAGAATGCAATCTAGCTTCATACCCTTCAACCTTTCGGCGTTGTCGAGGTCTCCGTCGGAGAGATAAACGAATTGCAGAGCTTTACTGACGAGTAATAGATCTCCGGCCTTAACGTCTTTTGTCGTATATAACCCCTTACCGAATCTGCCGACTTTGACTTCAACGGGCCCGGTATAATCCGCGACATCGAGATAGGAATTTGGCCTCGTCTTTAGCCCCTTTCTAATCCTTACCCAATCGTATTCCCCCTTGGTCTCTGCGATCCTTTGCTGGCATTTCTCGAGCAGGAGCTTTCCTTTGACATTCAAGGGATCGAGTGTCACCAACTTCTGGAGGTTTGTTTCCGCCGCGACATAGTTCCGCGCAGCATAGTGGCACTCAGCCAACTTGAGAGAGTTTTTGGGATCTGCCGGATTGGCTGACATTGCTGCCGTAGCATCTTGAATGGCCGTGTCGCGAAGGGAGAGTTTTAACGCTGCCTGAGCACTGTTTCGTTGTATCAGGTCAGAGGACACCGAGTCTACTGGTTGGTGTAGGGCTTGCTTGTAACTATCCCGTCAGCACCTAAATCCGACTCTTGCGGCTGTAGGGAGATGTTACAGATCAAAAGCACCCCAATATGATTCCTGAGCATATAGGATATTTCCTTTCTCTTTAAGTTCTTCTCTGCCTTTCTCCCGCCACCCCTGTGATACATGAAAGCCTTCGGGAATGAGATCGGAGGTGCTAGGAAGGACATCCCAGTCGCTTCGATGCCTGACCGTCAAGGCGACAACGCATTCATCATCCTCCCTGGTTTGGAACCCGACCAATGGCTCTTTGATCAAAGCATACCACTCTCCCTCCATCTTCCTCCAATTATTCTGTATCTCTAAAATACAGTTTGTCCCCTTCTCATCCGAGCAAACCCCATTCTTTGTGCGCAGCACAAAGTATCCGCCCCGCAACCGCCCGCTCTTACGCGCATCTTCAAGGAGTGTGTAGCTCAATTGGTCCAACGGCAGAACGCTAGGGCCTGGGCTGGCTAACAAGCCTCTAACCAGCAATCGTAGAAGCCCAAGGATACTAATCTCGGCATGGTTCTCGGGAAAGAGCAAGACGATAGTCGTCCTGTAGAAGGCCCAAGCAGCGAGGATCCCTAGAGAAGTATTTATTATGAACGTCAGCATAGTATTTTCGTCTCTCTGTTGGGGGTTTGGGGAAAGCAATGACGGCGATGAAGAAGAGAGATTTAGTTTTATTTTCTCGAAAGGCTTTCTGTTTTGAAATGGGAGACCCCGCTGGCTGGAGTGCCAACAGAGCCATATATAGCAGGACACGTAGTGCGCATCATGTCGCACGAATAAAAGGGAGGAATTGATGGATGCGGGTACCTACATCGCTTCTACTTTTTGGACGTACCGGTGTGTAAGGCGGACAGCGAGAGGGGGCTCGCAGCTGAATTAGAGGTTAAAGTTACTGTTGGATCTCTCGCGAATTGTGGGGGCAAGGGAGCGCACGGGCCAATTGATGAAAGCGAGGCGAAGAAGTTAAGGGTTAGGGTTGCAATGGGTGTCTCACTCGTGATTCTTTTTTTCTCACTTTGAGAGAGAAAAAATGGGAATAAGTGAAGACTCAAATTTCACATCTTGTATCTAGCAGAAAGGAGAACGAAAAATAAACAAGAAAAGGCAATCGACAAGAAAGAGGAAAGGAAAAGGAAAAAAAGGAAAAGACATTTTAGGGAGACGAAAAACGCGAAAACATAAATGATAACAAAAGAAACATCATTATGACCGCGCAGACATCATTATACTCGTACTTTCATCCTGGGAAAAACAGCGACGACAAACATCATCAAGGAGGACAGGGGGGGCAGAAAAGGGAAGAAGAAGAATTTAAAAAAAAGGAAAAGAAAAGGAAAAGGAAACCATAGACTACGACATATATGAGCCCCCTTTCTTTCTTTGTTCATCTTCCTCACACTTTCCATCATTCTATCCTCTGTGTTTTCCCCATCTGCTCTCTCGCGCTCATCCTACCCTACCCACCCACCCACCCCCGGACAAGAAAGAAAAAAAACTTATTTATTTGGCCAAGTTCTCAGCGAACCACTTGCAAAGATGCGAAACGGTCGGATGAGCCCAGATCAGGGTGGGGGGGATCTGGACCTTGAAGGTGTCTTTGAACTGCTTGCGTAGGCCGACGGTCATGACCGAGTCCATTCCGAGTTCGGAGAGGGGTCTGTGCGGGTCGACGTCGTCGGGGGAGGATAAGCGGAGGACCGAGGCGACATCGGCCTTAATTTGCTTCTCCAGGTGCTTCTTCAGCTCTGCTGGGTTGGTGGGGAGGGAGAGGCCCGTGGAGGCGGTGTTCGACTTCTTGGTGGACTTGGGCTTCCTGGTTGAGGAAGCGGTAGGGGCGGCAGAGGGGGAGGTGGTGGGCTTTGCGTTCTCGGTGAACCACTTGGTTAGATGGGCGACAGTTGGGTGAGCCCAGATCAAGGTTGGCGGGATGGTGAGCTTGAAGGTGTCCTTGAACTGCTTGCGCAGGCCGACGGTCATGACCGAGTCCATCCCGAGCTCGGACAGAGGGCGGTGGGTATCCACGTCATCGGGAGAGGAGAGGCGGAGGACTGAGGCGACGTCGGCCTTGATCATCTGCTCGAGGTGCTTCTTCAAGTCTGCTGGGTTCGAAGGAAGAGCGCTACTGGAGCTGCTGGGGGTAGACTTCTTGGGGGACTTTGATTTTTTGGGCGCACTGGAAGTGGTGGTGGCGGAGGGTGCGGATACTTTGGCGTTTTCGGCGAACCATTTGGTCAAATGTGCGACGGTTGGGTGAGCCCAGATGAGGGTTGGTGGGATGGTAACCTTGAAGGTGTCCTTGAATTGTTTTCGGAGACCGACAGTCATGACAGAGTCCATTCCGAGCTCGGAGAGAGGGCGGTGGGTGTCAACATCATCGGGAGAGGACAGGCGAAGGACCGATGCGACATCAGCCTTGATTGTCGCCTCGAGGCGCTTCTTAAGGTCGGCGGAGTTTGATGGAGCGGTAGTAACAGGGGCTGACTCCTCTTCGTCTTCGCTGTCTTCCTCCTCGCTTTCGGAGTCGACCTCAGGTGGTGGGCGGCGGGCCGCGATATCGGTGAGGATAGGGACCGCGGGAGTGGCGCCCTCGTCGATTGGTAGGGAGCGGACCACAACGACCAGAGGAACGTCATACTTGGCGGCATACTCCCAGGCGCGGAATGCTTCGTCACGAGTGACGCCGGTGATGCCCTTGGTCTCCATTTCGGCGTTGATAAAGTCAGCAGAGGCGGAGGCAGACATACCATGACCGTTCCAAGCGGTCCACAAGAGTGAGAGAGCGTTATCGCCGGCATTGCGACGGTAGCTGGCGAGAGCGTCGAGGAAGGCGTTGCCGGAGGCGTAAGCACCCTGCCCGGGGAAGCCGAAGAGTTGACCGCAAGAAGAGAAGAGGACGAAGAAGTCGAGAGTTCCGACGGGGAAAGCATTGTGAAGCGCCCACGATCCTTCGACCTTGGGGGTGAGGGCGTTCTTGAAGGATCGTTCGGTGGCTTCGTGGATGAGGGCGTCTTCCATGATACCAGCGGCGTGGACGACACCAGTGACAGGGGGGAGAGACAAATTGTCGAGAGCCTTCTTGAGATCCTCACTAGCGCCGGGCTTGCCGAGATCCAAAGAAATAGTGTTGACGGCAACTCCCAAAGCTTCGATGGTCTTGACCTTGTTGATGATGTCGGCGTTGGGGCCGCTGGCCGTGTCAGACCAGGTAGACCTCAGTGGTAGGCCCTTGCGGGAGAGGAGGACAAGGCGGCGGGCACCCTTTTCGGCCAACCAGCTGGCAACTTCGAGACCTAAGGCACCGAGACCACCAGTGATGAGGTATGTTCCGTCAGGTCGGATCTTGATGGCGGACTTCAGGTCGCTTCCAGGAGCAAGCGAAGCCTTAGGGAGGGCACGGAGACGGGCAATCTTGCTGACACCGTCACGGACGGTCACCACATCGGCATCGTGGATGAACTTGAGGACCTGGAAAGGGAAGGCAGGCTCGTCAATGTCAATCAAGCCACCCCACAGGTCAGGTTGCTCGGAGGCAATGATACGAGCAAGACCCAACATTGAGGCAGCGGCAAGAGAGTATTCGCTCTTTGCGTTTTGGACTTCCTCGGTGATTACCCAGAGCTTGGCTGAGGAGTTGAAGGTGTTGAGACGCTTGGTGGTTTCAAGGAGCTTGAGGGTATTGGCAAAGTTGGTTTGGGGGAGTCTCTCGATATCTTCGAGCTCATCGGGGAGGACGATAACTACGGTCCCGGTCTTGTGGAGGACATCAGAGTGTGATTCAAGCTCGCTAGGGCTCTCAATGACTTTGACACCGAGACCACGCTTAGTGAGGGTCTTCTTAAAGGGACCGAGGAGGGAATGAGCCTTGTCGGCAACAAAGACGACGTTGTTGAGCGGAGCGGAGGTGCTGTCAAGTTGGGCGGTGGTCCAGTGGAGGTTGTGGGCGAGGGACTCGACGCTGCCGCTGACACCGGGGGTACCGTCGAGCGGGGAGAAGCGCATACCACGGAGCTTGGCGAGAACCTTGCCATCCAGAGCAGTGACAACAACTTCAGCAGTCCAGTCTTGGTCGGGGACTTCACGGACGTAGATCAATGCGGTAGGTGGGGGAGGGGCGGCAATGGTGATGCTATCGATATGTGCGGGCATACGGAGGGTAGGGTACTTGTAGAAAACGGCGGAACCAATGGAGGTGGCGGCATCCAGGATACAAGCCCATGAGGTAGGGTCCCATGGGAGGTCGGTTGATCCATCAGGAAGGGCGTTAACCTTAGCGATGAACTCGCGGTCACCCTCGACGTGGTTCTCAACGGTCCAAGGGAAACCCATGGCAGCGACACCGATGTCGGAGAGGTAGTCGATGGCCCAATTGGCGTGTCTCTTGAGTGTGCAACGGGCATAGACGTCGTCAATGGGGAAGTATTCCTCTTCGAGCTCGATGGGGTTGGCAGGGACTTTGGCGGTGGTGTGAGTCATCCAGGACAACTCGTCGCTCTTGTCCTCGGTAGCGACCAGGCGAGAGCGGATCTTGAGGGCCTTTTTTTCTTGGTAGACAACTTGGACTTCACGGGGAGAAGCAGAGGAAATGGGAACGGGGAAGCGGAGGACGACATCATAGACGGAGATACACTCGGCGGCGTGGATGAAGGTGTTGATGAGGACAGCGGCGGGTGCGATCTCAGTTCCGTGGAGAGGGTGGCTGAGAGGGAATGGCTTGCAGGTCTCGTCAACAACAGTTTGCCAGACACAGGTGTCATTGATACCAGAAACTTGAGTCTTGGCTCCAAGGAGGACGTGAGCATTGACGTCGTGGCGCTCGGCGGCGGAGGCGGTCGGGGTGCCAACAGTGACCTCATGCCAGTATTTCTCGTGCTGCCAGACGGTAAGAGGGAGGCTAGGGACCCAAGTCTTTCCGACAAACTCCTTGAAGTTGACGACGGCACCGTTGGCGTGGAGGCGGCCCAAGGCGGTGTTGATTCCTTCCCAGGCGGGGTGGTTGCGGCGGATAGTGGGGATAACGACAGACTCATCCTCACCAATCTCCATGAGGGTCTCGTTGATTGAGTGAGATACCAATGGGTGGGCAGAGACTTCCAAAAAGACCTTGTGTCCGTCCTCAGCAGCGGCCTTTACGGCGGAAGTGAGCCAGACAGGACCGAGCATGTTGTTGATCCAGTAATCGCAGTTGCGCAGCTTATCCGTGCGAGCATCGAGATCCGATGTGGAGTACAACTTGATATCGGCCTGCTTGGGAGAGATAGTATCCCCGAGAAGTCCAGTGAGAGCTGGGCCGAGGAAAGTGAGGAGGGGACTGTGGAAGGCAACATCGGACTTCACGACACGAACTTGCTGTTGCTGGGTAGCAAGATAGTCGGAGTACTCCTTAATGGCTTCGGGAGTTCCGGAGACAACAGTAGATGTTGGCGAGGCGTGGATGGAGGCGTTGATATCCTTGCGAGACGCGCAATCCTTCTCAACATCCTCGAAAGGAATATCCACCAAGATCATAGCCCCCTTACCGGCAACATCTGGACGTCCATACAGGCTGGCCCTGATACTAGCAACACGGGCACCCTCAAGAAGAGTCAGAGCACCGGTGGTGACGGCAGCGGCGATCTCACCAACCGAGTGACCGATGATGGCAGCAGGCTTGATACCACGGGATTTGAGGACTGCGGCGAGACCAACGTGCATAGCAAAAGTCAATGCCTGAATCTTATCAGTGGTCTCGAAATCACCAGTCTCAAGTGCTTGTCTTGGAGAGAAGCCCAAAGTCTCTTGGTAGGTGGGCTCGAGGGTGTCAATGACCTTCGCAAATTCAGGCTCGGTCTTGAGGAGCTCGACTCCCATGGATGGGTATTGGGCGCCGTGGCCGGAGAAGACCCAAACGACGTCATTCTTAGTGTTTCCAGAGACAGTACGAGCCTTGATGATGGTTGGGTCATCGATCCCCTGGGAAAGTTTCTCAAGGCTGGCGATGGCACCCTCATGGTTCTCGGCAACGATGGAAGCACGGACGTGGTGGTGGGCGCGACGGGTGGAAAGAGTGGCTGCAATGGCGGACAGAGGGATCTTTGCACCATCGGTCTTCAACCATTCCGCGAGCTTAGCAGCTTGACCCTTGTACCACTTCTCTCCTGGACCAGATAACGTGAGGATCACAGGGCGGTTGTTCTCCTCTTCTTTGAGAGTCTCTCTGGAAGGAGCCTCCTCCAACACCAAGTGGGAGATACTGCCTCCGTATCCATATGAACAGACACCAGCCCTAAGCTTCTGGTCTGGGCGAGGCCAGGGCCTGGCATCACGAACAACTTCGAGGCCGCTGTTGGCCCAATCGACAGCAGGGTTCAAGGTCTGAAGGTTGGCTTGAGGGGGCAATTGGCGGTAGTGAAGGGCGAGGGTTGCCTTGATGACACCGGCAACACCAGCACCAGCTTCAAGATGGCCGACGTTAGGCTTGACGGAACCGATGTAACATGGGTTCTCAGAAGTGCGACCGGCGGCAGATCCGTAGACGGATGTGATAGCGGAAACCTCCTTAGGATCGCCGACGCGGGTGGAAGTAGCGTGAGCCTCAACGAAATCAATTGTGCTAGCATCGAACCCGGCAGCGCTGAGCGCCTTCTTGTAAACCTCCGCTTGTGCTTGGGGGTTCGGTTGCATGATGCCATTGGTTCGGCCATCCTGTCCGACGGCGGTACCTTTGACGACGGAAAGGATCTGATCGCCATCGCGGATGGCATCCTCGACACGCTTCATGATGACAACGGCGGCACCTTCACCACGACCGTATCCCTTGGCCTCAGCATCAAAAGATCTGCAGCGACCTTCGGGTGATGTAGCACCGGCAACGTCAAGAACACGGATAAGACCAGGTCCGCACATAGCGTTGACACCACCGACGACAGCAACCTCAGATTCGTAGTTCTCGAGAAGTTGCTTTGCGTGGTGGATAGCAATGAGGGAGGAAGCGCAGGCAGCATCCAAGGCAATGGAGTTTCCGTGGAGATCAAGGAGGTATGAGATACGATTGGGGACACCACAGAAGGAAGATCCAACACCCATCCAGGCTTCAATTCCAGGCAAATCTTCGAGCATGAGGCGGCCGTAGTCGTCCGAGTTGACACCCATCAAGACGGCGGCGTCGCTGCCGGCAATGTCGTTGGGAGAGATACCTGCGTGTTCCAATGCCTCCCAGGCAACCTCAAGACAGATACGTTGCTGAGGGTCCATGAGCTCGGCCTCGCGGGGTGAGATACCGAAGAAACCGGCATCAAAGTTCTCGAGGTTGTCAAGGAAGGACCCTTTTGTGGTGATTTCCTTTAGGAGTTCGGGATTGCGAGGGTCACGCCTGTAGTACGGCTCCCACCTATGGGAAGGAACCTCGCTCACTGCATCCTTCTTGTCGAGCATGAAGTTCCATAGCTGCTCGGGGCTGTTAACACCTCCGGCGAAGCGACATCCAATGCCAACGATGGCAACATCGGGAATATTCTTCTATATCGTGCAAATTGGTTAGTATTTTGGCTCTTCGGGTCTGAAAGAAGAGTGTCTTTACTGTAGTTCCAGACATGTTTACGAGTGCGAATTTTAAGAGTCGTAGTTCTTGAAATTCAAAGTCTTGATGAATGGAGAATATTGGTTGGGTGGTTGGGCGGCTGGGGTCGGGGGTACGAAGAGGAGTAGGAGTTGATTATTCGGAGCAATTAGAGGTTATAAAGGGTTGAGTCCTCAAAAATTGAAAAGGCAAGAAAATGAGAAAATATTTCCTCCTATCGTCTATGATTGCAGCGGCAGTGTCGTAGTCGTCACTGAATCTGAGAAGTAGGTTGAGATTTTGCTGATTTGGGGGGATTTAGGAGTTTATATATGGATTCTCACGATAGATCTGGCTACGATATCAGTGATAGTGTAACCGTCTATTTCCTGGGTTCTAGCTCTAACTGCTACGGAGGTTTACACAAGAACTTCACGAATACACATCTGGAAGCTGGGTTCTTCAGCCTGACTAAAGCTGGTAATCCACAAAGAGTAAGTTTCAACGGATTTCACTCGTGTCCATTGATTCCGCCCACCGTGTTGCCTCGGGAAACACGGGTGATCGGACATTAGAGGCGATGAGTGAATGGCTTTCTCTAGCTAGAGAATGGTAAATCCGGGGCTGGGGGCTAAATGGAGAGTATCGTACTTGGTGTTGGAATATTGACCCTAACCGTAGGTTTACCTAGAATTACCTTGGCTCTACTAGAGATATGGGAGACCTAGGATCCGTCAAAACCGAGGCTTTCCCTATTGTGGAGTTTTGCTAATACCGGTGTGAGTAATGACGATTTTGTTCCCAACTGTCGGAGTGAAGGGTTGCTTTTCGTATCATATGGTGCATATGCCCATGCACGCAGGTCTTCCGTTTGATAAAGCGATTAGATAAGATATGGGAACCGTTATGCCCCAGATTAGGTCGGAGATCGAGCACTTGGGGGGAGCTCGATTCAGCCAGTTTATCGTGTCCTTCCCCGAGCAGTATGCGTTGTAAATCAAGTCCGATGACGATGTGGTTTCCCTGCATGTGTACGGAGGTGTCGATTGGATATACCGTTGACATAATTGACACCTTCACTCAATCCCGGACCCCTCACACCATTTCGCTCGTAATCACGAGAAGAGGACCCGTGATTGTTAAGCCTAGCAGGAACCGTTTTGAGGCATCACGGCCAAGCCTAGTACAGGGTACGGAGAGAGAATGTGTGTGCAGTAGCTAGCATTTCGGAAATTAAGTGCAGTGATTTTCGGAGGTTCCCTCCCTAATGACTAGTCCAGTTCTGCACGTGAACCCCCAGTCCCGGGAGCCTTGGTTCACCCTACATACCGGATGCGCAAGCAGGGACCTATCTGCGGAACCGGCGATATATCCAGGGACCCAGGGTAAATCTTGTAAAGTTTCAGCGCCTTACTAAATCTTCGTGTAGTGGTAACCCGACTCCAGTTAAGAGGGCCGTTGCCAAGCCCTCGTTCGAGTAAAGTCCGCTAAGCGAGTGGTGTGATTGGCCAACAACAACCACTGACTGCTAGTCCTTTAGAGCGTGCACCGGGTAGATTTCTTGAGCTTGTAATTTCTATGCCGTGGAGCATATTTGAGTCGATTTTTTCTTTAAGGCTTGGATATCTGTACCCGATAGAAGTAGGGCGTGGTATCATGGATTCGGGAGGAGTGAATGGTATTTAATCTTCATACTCCCGCCTGTCCCATCGCTGCAATTGCTTCTCCTAGGGCGGCTGCGAGGGGTCTTGTTTTCATGTTGTTAGCTTGGCTTCGGTGAATCGTAGTTTCTTTCCTATTCTTAACCCGTAACTTTAGAAGTGATTGTGGCTTTCTCCAGGGATAATTTTGGTACCTTTGCGTTGCCCAGAAAAGCAAAAGGAGAGCTGGTCTTACCGCTTTGGAAGATATTTCTCTATCATGGCTTTGGTCGCAACATGGGCACCATTGGGCCCACAAGGCCTGTTAGACGTCGCTGCCAACAGCTAATCCATAACGGATGTATCAGGTTCCCGTAGGCTGGTGCTCCCCGGGAGGTAACGGTAGCTATGTGATCTAGTCCAAACCACATACCGGAATGTTAATCCTAGAAAGCCGTTGGCTAGAAATTTTCTCTAATGGGCGTGCGAGTGCTGGGGGAGATATTTCCGTATAGCGGCAATATGATCCCAGTCTTGTAAGAAAACATCTCCCTGGGCACTCGTGCTGTTCTTTCTGTAATTTCGGTGTTCCTCCTGTTTCTATGGACACATCTGTTTACACGAGGTTTTGGAAGATTTTCTGGAAAAATAAAACCTGGACTCGGGGCTCCTTATCTATTAGTTAGCGCAATGAAGGTCCGAACACCTAGTTCTATTACCTGTAGGTTAAGATATTGGGAATTTAGATATATCAAAGGAGGAAATGAAGCCACGACATAATACTGAATAGAGTAGGACTTTCTTTGGCTGCTCGGAATTTAGTTAGCCGATGTAGAGGTGGTATTGAGCATCCCGAGTGACTAAACGTGAATGGAACCTTAACCTCGAGGAAATTTTCGGTCCCTTGACTCCCCCCACACCAAGGCCCCTCTGACAGCTGAGCCGCGGCTAGGTTGCGAGTATTCGAGGGCAATATGAGCTATAGGTGGACATCGCTTGGTGTGGAATCTTTTCTTCGGGGGTGTTTCCTAGATCTCTTCCATAGTGCAACCCCCTAGGCTACGGCGAGAAGGGTTATAATGTATATAGGCCGGCTGCTATTCCATTAATTATTTTCATGGGTTGGGGTAACTTTATAGGTGACCACGCGCCTGCAAATTCTAGTTATTATGGCCTTGAGGGTTGAAGGTGGACAAAAGTTGGTGGTACTTACTCTCTCTTGTAGGTAATTTTTCGGAAGAGATTAGTGTCTGGCTCTCATAGCCCGTTGGTGTTTGGTCTTGTCGAAATCCTCCGTGGAAGACCTATCCACTACGTAATAGGCCCCGGTGAGCCATCAGGGGCGAAGAACCTGCTGGCCCGCTCGGCTGGTGTTTGAGTGTGTAATGTTGTGGTGTAAGGGGAAAGGTGGCTCACCTTAACCTTTTGGCTGGAGACTTTGGAGGCCTTTGTGCAGGATAGACTCAACGCTGCCCCTTGGTATTTTCGAGTTTGTAAAGTTCACGATGGCGGCTTACATGACCGACGCGAAGCACATCCCCTACCTCAGGAAAACCCAAAAGAGCTTATAACCAAGCCCCTTTTTTCTCAACAGATACACCAGCAAGTAGATCAGCAACAAAACCTTCACATTAAACAGTGGGTGGCACCCCTTCTGATATTTAAGGCCTAATACTAACATACATTGATTCCAACAAGTTTTGCGGCTGCTACCTCTGAGGATCAGAATAGAAACGGCCTCGAGTAGACCGAGAGTAACCGCACTGTGCCGGCGGCTCACCTATTATGAGTATAAATGGACCTCACGCTGGTCCGAGGCATCAGAGTTTAGAGGTAAAACTGATCTCTACATTTTAAGCGCCCCTAAGCATCCTAGCTACCATTGCGCATGAGACTAATAAGGTCAGTTTTCTACCCCTTTTGGTTCGAGTTCGACGCACTTGCTTAACTTTTACTGCTCTGTTACTCTAATGAGGCATAGTGACTCGAAGGTTGCACAAATGGTAGCTACTGCGGTGGGTGGTTCTGACAGCGCCTAGCGACTCTGATACAATTTCAAGGTTTGCCAACTCCCAGCGGTAGTTCCGTGATGTTACTGGTGGTGCGCAGTCTTAATTTAGGTCTTAACGAAATATTGATTGATATGTGAAATAGCGTTTACCACTACTCTACTATGTAGTTGTAGCGCGGCCGAGTTGAAGTTGGACACTTTGTATGGGAATTGCCACTTTAGATGCCCACCCTAACTCGGCCGCGCGGATGCAGACTCCTCAGCATTACCATCAACAAATCCGAAAAGATATTGCGCTATGCGGACGTTAGGTGGTTTGAGGTCAAATTTGTGCCGTTCGTCGCTGCTGTGAAGGGTAGTGAAACAAGTGATGCGTTTATACAGCTGTAATATCCCCCATGTCAGTTATACAGGGTTGCTTCAGGACTATGGTAGGGGAACTAACGTGTACTGTGAGGGCAGATAGCAGTCAAAACCTCGGGCACCACTGCCGGTGGCACATGGCAGAGTCTCAGTTCCGTTCATGGTAGGACAGAGGACTGGGCCGGGCCAGCATTTATACTAATTGGAGTTAGTTGATTCTTCAGAGATGCAATATCGGGGGCGGTACTTACCATGGCTGGACTATATGTTTGATTTCCGCAAGTACCGGCATTTGTTGCAGTGGAATTTTTGCGAGAAAAGAACGAGGGTAGAGGACTTGCACTCACAATAGTGAGGGAAGCAAGTGCTGCGAGGGCAGTTGTGAGCTGCATCTTGGTCTTTTAGCAGAACTGAATCCGGTACTAAACTAATGAAGGGAAAGCGATGGCCCGTTGAGATTGAGAGATGCTCTTTTAGACCATATATATATATGTATTTCAGAGGGGGTAACGGGAAGATTATAGGTACGTGGATCATGAAGGATAATCAAGAATTTGAGTAGACTAACGAAGTGGCCAGCTCTCTAATGGCTTCAGCCCTTCACTGCCCCCGTCACTAGATGTTGTTTCTTTAAATAAGTCTCGGCTCAAGATATCCGGAGGCCGATTTTCTCTTGCCCTTCCTTATATCTACAGATACTCTGGATTATTCGATTATCCCCCGCCTCTTGCCTTTCGTACGAGGCTGGGAGGGGTTTGAGTACGACGACTCCGCTTAACTCGGCTTGGAGTCCATCATCACCGATGACATCAGGGTTAAACCGCCGGTGTTTGTAACCTCTTAGTGCAAAATGCAATTGAGGCCTTTCATCGGGGGAATGTTCAAGTTAAAAAAATCCTGTGGCTATGTCGAGGGGTTTTCTGAGAGCTGACGCAGCCATGTAGCCTCATCCCGACGATCTCTGGGTGATGTCCCGGAGGAAGGGGGAGCTTTCAAAATGCCGAGCTCCGACCGGACCATTCTCGTGATTAGTACGACTTGGCGCTCGATTCCATACAATCTCTTAGAAATTACGGCCTGCATGGAGTGATTGGTCATCCGGTAACTACCAGCCACCATGACGGAAAGAAAAAACCCAGCCATTAAAATTATTAAATACCAGACCAATAGCATAGCACAAGCAAGGCAGTTACCTTAACAGTTACAACATTGAAGCTATATTCCAAGCCAAGCCCCCTCCAGCCTCCTGGCAGTAGGCTATAAGGATTGTAGGAGCTTAATTTGGAAAAAATGATTAGGTGGGACCATAGCGAGGTTTTGCCCCTTGTGCGGATTATCTCTCTAGGCATCTGTGCTAGGCAAATCATTAGTGTGAATTTTCTCAGGTTCTCTTGAAGAACTTTACGTGGTTAGAAAACTAGGTATGATAGAGGAATAATGGGGACGATGGTAACCTAAACTCATGCAAGGAATTAGGACGATAGAGGATCAAACCGTTGGCCTGGAGTAGGGAGGTTTGATAATTACCTTGGTAGGGCTAGTCATTCCCAGTTGTTTATCCTTCTAAAATGTCACATTACCACTGTACGAAGTTAACTGGGCTTTTAGCCCGCACGGCGAAAAGAATTCTACATCTACCATTCATCCCGGCGGAATCCCTGTTATCTCTCTGGTGCGTGCTGTCGAGCAGGGCCTTGTTGAAAGCTCGGGGTCGACAGGTTTAGGGGACTGGCGCTCTAGAGGGTAGCTATCAATATGCTGAGCTATTGAGCTACTTCCGAAGTGTGAGGAGCGATCGAAGATGGAGCCTTTACTACTGCTTTATAGTAAAGAAAAAGGTGAAAGGACAAAATAGGGGGTAGAGGGACAGGGCCTCGCCCAATATTTTCCTCTCGCTGCGGATTGATCACTCTTGGATAGATGCCGCTAGAAGAGCCCTCTCAAGGGGTTCGGGCCCGAGAACCATCCCTCCTCCTCCTCCTATCGGCCCTGATAGCCTCTACACAGATGCCCGAGTACCCTGCAGAGTCATGCAGGAGCGTTATATCCTTAACGTTCTCGAATCCATGTAGGGTATCATGGGCGTTGGATCCCCTGGCTCAGGCCCAGTAGTCGAGCGCGGCTACAGCCCTTCGGTCCTACTTAGTTACTTTGATCGATTCTTAGGGAACGGCTTACCCTCGGAATCCAACCTGGAGACCGTCTTAATGACTACTATGTCTTACTAAGCAAGAAGGGAGACTCTTTGGGTCCTTAGGGAACAGGCTTTCATGATAATTTCAAACTTTGGCTTGCGGAATTGAGGGTAAAGGACTCTGGCCCTCACCTGACAACCGGGTCCTGTGGGCATCGATCCCAAAATCCCAAGATGTTTCATAGCATTAACGTTCGAAGATTATTAATAAGGTAGGTCTCTTGGCCGGTGATTAGCTGTGCTGGTGTAGTGGAAGATCGAGGATGCCTAATGGCTCCAGATACACTCACGGGTTTACGGGAGCGTATCTCAACCAGGGGGTCCAGACTGAATTGATTGGGGCTGAGAAAGGTGTTCATGAATTTGATTGGCTTGGAATAGAAACAGCCTCTTCAACTAGACTTATTTAATAGGGTTTACACAGTTCAACCACGGGCAAGCCGATGCCTCCCAAGAAAATAAGCTAACCATCCAAGCTACTTGTCCCAGGCAAGAAGTACCCGCAAACAGGGGGGGTCTATTTTGTATGAGCGCTCAGACGCGCACAGATGTTTTTCCATATATCTTTTTAATCCCTGTTTGCGGGTACTTGTTGCCTGGGACAAGTACCCACAAGCAGATTCACATTGGGGGTTGGCGAAAGCTTGGGGAAGTTGCCTTTTTGTGGGGTGGTACTGAAGTTGACAATTTCTACGGGACAGGGGCGCGGTCCAAAGCAACATAATACTAGCACTCCGCAACCTAGAGTTAGGAGTCATCGGAGCTCTGCTGCAAATGATATGTGAGCTGGGGAAAAGGGATTATTTGATAATTTTCCCCCCTAGGGATGTTCAGGAAGTGCAGTACTAAAACTAGGCTCCGTATTCACTTCAGTAGCCCTGAAAACAGCCTCGACGGACGTTTGGCCCCCATATGTGGTAAAGGCACTCCTGCGCTGTTTCTCTTGCCGGTATCATACAATAACGCGTCGATTTTATTGGGGCTACTCTTGGCTCATGATCGGAAATAAGCGAGGTAGAGTATCACAGAGTATCACTCGTGTTACCCCACACTCGACCTGCACCTTCGAAAATTTGAAACTGGAGCGCGATCCCCCCGCGCGGGAACTTTGATATGTTTTATATGCATTGCTAAGCTGATTAAATCTCTATGGGCCTTCGTCAGATGATTGTCCGTAGCGACCATTCAACTAGTTACAAGCACTAAGTTACCCGTTACCCCTCACCCTCCGGTCGACCCCTGGGAGGCTAAAGATTCTTACAGCCTTGTACAAACAATAAATGTCTCAAGAGTCTCTAACTTCTTTAAGTGCGAGGCATATAGTACCCGAGTAATCGAATTAGCGTGCCCTGTCATCCGATAGGGAATAGACATCTTCGAGGTAGGATATAAGCTAGTTGTCTAGGCTGATTGGGAGCTGAACCAAAGTCGGATACAGCGATAAGACTAATATCGCATCCTATCGAGGTGTATCTATCTGTGTGGCCCAACCCATCCGACAATATTAGCAAAGCCATTGTGATTGCTCGACTCGACCAGCTAATACAAGACGGGTTCGAAAGAGACATACCCTTGTCTGCACGACTCGCAGCCTATATCCGCTTTCTTGCGTGGCTCTCACCACCGCCCTATGTCTAGGATGTTTGACCTTTTCACATCTGGGTCAGCATTCTATCCTCAGTTTATCTAGAGTAGGTAGATGCCAACTATGGCAGTAGAATCCCCAAGGCACTTGCGACGAGCAGTTTATTTCTCAGCTTGTGCCTTCCAGTCGGGTAGTATTCTACAGCTTAGCAGGGCGATGGTCTTCTTCTTTGCAAGTCTCTCACCATTTGAGATGTGTCACAGCATCATGTCATGCCATGCCGGTGATCCCCCGTTCGGTATCGACTGGATTTATTCCGTTCGTCGCGGCATTTTCACAAAACTCCTTCTAGAAAATCAAACTAGCCAACTACCTCGATTCCCTCGAGTGATCTGCCATGACACTCACCCTGACAACACAACCCAAAACAAACCCCCAGTTTCACCTCATGCTTCAATACACCCCTGATCATCCGAGCGTAAGTTTCACCAGCGCGTTTGCGGCCAATCGAGATATGGACGTACCATGGTAACTGGGCTTGCATATGCAGGTTTTCATTGGTCATGGACCCGAACCAGAGATGTGGATTTGGCGTTCTGGTACATGCGATTACGTGGCGGGTTGATTTTGTGATTTCGGCTTTGCTATTCTGATAGAGAATATATCCTCAAGGTGGGAGGTGATATGGTTGGATTCGAATTATTCTAGGGTAACTAGGTTCTCTATATCTCTCGTCTCTCTCTTTTTTTCTCGTTTCTGCCTGTCATGATTACGACCAGCTAATTCAGTGACTAAGTGGAGTACATTCTTTAGTACGCACTCGTACGGTACACGGCCGGTGCAAAACTACTATAATCCAGCCAGCTGTCCACGCAATGGACCTATCATTCTCACTACCTGTTTTTAAAACAATCAGAACCCGTTCCGGTTCACCGATCAAAGGCTTTTTTCTTCTAGACGGTTTCGTTAGCGGTGAAGAAAATAAAAAAAGAGAGGAACCGAATTGGCCAAATTTCGGAACCTTATTGCGTTTGTGACGTTGGTTCGTTACCACGTGTTCCCCAACGCTCGGAGTTTTTTTTTCCCCCTTCAGAATCTTATCATGCCACACGCATTACCAGTATTCGTTACCGCATCACCCGAGGTAGATGGGGCTTTGGGATTCCCTTTTTTAGTGGGTCCCTTTCACACTTATCGTAATGAATACCCGATACGCTGATCGAGAGTGCGGGCATCCTAAAGGGTGAGGATATCTTGGTTCAATTTATACCGAGATGTTTCCTTGGGGCAGAGTTGGTTGGATGATACGGATTCGCTCGCGCTCCCGATCAATAATTCGGTCTCTTTTGTCAAAATGGTAGGAGTTGTCTCTTGGCATTGGGTGTGTAACTTAGGTACTTAGGTGGAAAATTTTGGAGCTCCGGACGATTCCTTTCGTCCAAGTTTTGCTATGTTGGAGGACAAGAAGGCCCAAAAGAGTATCCATATTATCGGTTTTGGGGGTAGTACAATAGGACTCCTACCAGGGTGTTCTGCTGGCAACGGGAAATAACAAAAGAAACGATACTTTGGCCTGCCTACCTACAGGTGCTCAGGTGCCGTACACCACCTAAGTAGTATATCAGATAAGTTGCATACTCTCACACATAACCGATTACTTAAATGCAATTACTGGAAAACAGTACTAAGCCAAATGTGAGATGAAGTCATTTCATGATGTTCAACTCTGGAACATCTAAAGCAGGGGTTCTTTCTCTCTGAGCATCGCCAAGGAACGTTCGCAGTTTTAGCCTTCCCATAATCTATAATTTACAGCCGAGTCTCACCATCCCGAAGCTCGGACTGCAAGTTGGCCGGGGCGCCTCCAGGTGTCATGTACCGAACGGGAATGGGGAATTCGATGTTCGGGCTAGGGGATCCCGCGCGTATTACTTCCTTTAACACACGTTTTCTATAGATCTCTCGAGTCTGGGTTTCGGGGATAGGGGTAGGCACATAGAATGCCTATGGCTCCTGCAGGCAAGCGCGCGCTATAGTGTGCCGCGCATTGCTTTATTTTCCCCAAGGAGTTACCTGCCAGGCGGATTCACAGGAGAACTGGATGGATTCCCGAAATGCCGATTATTGTCGCCACCGCCGGTAGTAATGAGCCCTGGGCCCGAGCAGATTTGCTCGTAGGATGGTTACTCCGGAAGCACACTCAATAGTAATTGTCACCGGCCCCGCTCTTGAGATCACCCTTCGAAGCCTGGCTGGCAAACAGGCATGTTATCTCAAACTTGTCCTATCCTGCAAGTACAGTACCATATGCTACCAACGCAGGGAACCCCCCCTCCTTCATTATCTTCCTCCTCCCTCAACAGTTTGACATCAACTTTGGCTTACCTATGTGTAGTGAACTATGCTTGAATACACGCTAGTGCTCGCTAGGGCACAGTTCTTACCAAGCCGACATGAGCTTTTTTATTTTAATTTTAATTTCAGAAGCTCCGCTAATTCCAGCTAAATTCTCATTCGTTAGGTTAAATCTCTCTATCTGACACGTGGTTACAGAGGGTCCGCCTATAGTGAATCCAGGTGGGCGGTATCAAAACTGTGGCTTAAGCAAGATAAACAAGTTAAAAAAAAACGGGTTGCTTTTTTGCTTCCGCTTTCGGGATTTTTTATTTTTTTTGCCAGAACGGTCCGAAACGATAAGAGTGCTATTTTGCACTTTCTGCTCAGAGATTGGAGGTTCCTTATAACATTGGATGCAGACCTAGTGAGATACTTGCAGTCAATGGTAGGAATCACCACGGCTTAGCTGTGGTTGCCGTACATTAAGGGACTTTGTTGGGTGTGAATGCTGTTACGTTACACAAACTATAAATAAACGGGAGGGCATTTGTTTGGGGGGGAAGATGGGTTTACTGGGAGCGGCATGGTAAATAGGTCTGCGAAGCAATGTGATTTTGCGATGAGAGAGATAGAGCGGTCTGCAAACGGGGGAGCACAGTACATGAGGTTGATTAATCCCTTTTGTTGTCCTACGTGTTCTCCAACGCTAATGTTACAGTTAAGGTTGTATATGGGTGGTGACATTACGGTATTAATTGAAATTTTTGGTTATTTAACACTTTTTAGAATACTTGTACCGACATAACATACGGAGAAAGTGTTGTCTATACTGGAGCATGAGAGGACTGAGAGTAAGTTCTTTTCTCTTGTTACTCGAGTACTTTTGTTCGCATATGGCGGACTGGGTCTGATCTGGCAGGAACCACAACCAGGGCGACAACGACCACCTCCTGAGTTCGCCCGGGCTCAGGGCCAGCGACCGACCAACTCGCTGACGGAAACAAATAATTGGGAATGAAAACCCACCACCAAGGGCATTGTGGAAATTGAGAGCGAAAGGACGAAATCCCGCCGTCAAAGAAAAATAATAATCCAATAGAGTAAATGACGACTGTGTTATTTGGAAAAAATGAAAATGAAAATATTGGCCAAACGAGAACCGGCGGTCCTGAGACGAATCATTTAACTCCTGCATGCGGTCGAATCCAGGATCTCGGATTCATCCGGCAAATCGCCCGCTCCTTGCGGTTCGGGTTGTTTATTTTTATTTTTATCACTTCCTCATAATACTTGGTAACTACCGTGCGAGCTCTAATGGTGGGCGATGTAGGGGTGAAGGGTGGGAGGGAAGCAGTCCGGGGAATGGGTAAATAAAGTAAAGCAGAACAACTGAGATCCTATCAGAGAGGGATAGACTAACAAGATAAACATAGATGATGTTATTGAGTGGAGGAGAGATGATTTGGTAATTGATTGATTGAATTGATGAGTGAGAGCAAGTGAGGAAGTTGGCGAATGAATTGAGAGAAGGGGAGTGGGAACGACTGCTGTCCTCCACGTCAAGCCCCCACCTAGCCAGCAGGAGTAGCTGTCATGCGAATTCCCCACATTTTTCTACCAGAAGATCTCAGGTAATTAGTGTGGGACAATTTTCGGGATAGACTGACGCCTGACGGGAGAGGAACAAAGAAAGCGAATGGGGATCAAAAGAATGATACCTCCGTCATTCAGGTACGTAGCTATCCGAAGCCAGCCAGAGAGTATCAGCAAGTAACGTACTGTACTGGACACGTGCATGAGAGGGGGGACAGGGAGGATGGGCTATAAGACTTGCCGTTATAGGGACAGTAACAGTTATAGCCATAGGTGATGGAGTGGAGGAGGGGAAAAAAAAGAGGGTACCAAAAGAACCGTATTTGAGATTGCTGTTGGCGTGGGGATCTTATGATCTGGTTCAGGTACGTATCCTTGTATACATCCGTGGGTGCTATTTTTTTATTTTTTTATTTTTCTTTCTTTTCTTATTTCTCTTCTTAGCTGGCGCAATCGGGTCCTATGATATTTACTGCTATGCCCGAGAGGCTTGATATACATAGTGGGCTTCGGGTTTTCACTCGAGGCGGGTGACCCTAGAAATGTTTCATGGCGTTCTGTTCTAACCAAATTTACTAGTAACTCTGCTCGGGCACTGTGCAGTAGCTACTGGTACCTCAACCCCGTGGCACTAGGATTATCTTTTATCCCCACCACTCAAACCCAGAAAGTGGGGATCTCCTCGACAGGTGTGGGTCATAGTTTGTTCAAGGTATCGCAGCGAATTGGTAGTACCATGACCGAATCCCGCGAAACCCTCGGTAGCCGTGCTGAGGGATAGGGATAGCCACCAGTTACAAGAAGCATCGAAAAACGAACCGAGTCTTTCTTGTTGACCATAAGAAATGGGAAAAGAAAAATAAAATCAATGAGCGAATCGTGTCGAATCGTTCCCCTAGTCTTCCTGCTGACGGCTGGGGCCCAAAATAGTGGAAAAGCGAGGATTAGACGATGAGGGCGAATCATAGTACTGATGCTCAGTGACCCTGTTGAGGGCGCCGGCGGGGCATTGGTGAGTCGGCATCCAATTATCGGCCATTCCAGCTGGGATACGTTCTTGTGCATCAGAAATCAATCATTAAGATGCACCGTTAATCCTTCAAGGCTACCCTTTCTTTTACCCCTTGGCCTAGGCGACTGCATGCATACTCTTACATGCTCATCCATTCCACACACTTTCCCCTCAAACCCTGAGTGTTGCCTCACCCCCCGCCTCAATCACCTAGTTATACCCTCCCTCGAGGTCAATTTTCTAATTGTTTCTGCGCACTAGCCTGTATTGAACTTGGCTGTTTTGTTTTTTGCGTTTTTAGCTCCTAAATCCCTTCCATCCTTGCGTTTATTTGCAAGAACTAGCTACTAGGAAGCCCGGTAGTTTCGTACGATTTTTCTTTTTTCCCTTTACCCTACTTGCTTTTTGTTTATCCCTAAAATGCCTCCCAGTTTACGAGGGTTGTAGCTTTCGATCAGTGAGTATTGAGTACGTGGTGACAGATCCCCACAAGATACCTAGAGATGAGACGAGCCTCTCGTAACAAGAAACCATCGGGTCCCCGAGAGTGTTGTGTGAGCTGGCACCTAGAATTAGCAAACGAAGGGCACTGGGGAAAAGAACAGCGCAGCAATACATGGTCCGCTCTCTCTATCTTGCTTCTTACCCTTCAATTTATTTTATTTTTTTGCAACTCCCGCTCCATTGCTTTCTGGGAATCTATACAGATGTGAACTCGGCATTTTCACACTTTTTGGTTTTTTGAAAAAAAGAACCAACCCTGTCAATGGAAGCCTCCGTCGAACAATCTAGGAGCCAGCAACCACTGCGGTCCACCGTGGTTTACAGCTCAGTGGCCCCTTGCTGCAGGATGCACACCCCCACCGGAACAGGCGTCCTGGGCCGGAGCGGTCTCGTCGACTTCATCACGCATGATTTACTGTGGGCTCTCTTTTTTCCCTCTCGGGCTTGCCTCCTTTCAGCCCCAACGTTCCGGAGAATTAAATTATAAGTACATGGCGATCACAATATGGAATTGAGTCTCCCCCACAGCAGCCGCAACAATAACCTTGGAATATCAATTGCGAACTCACTGTTTCCTCCTGGTATCTTGTTCCCCGAAACTAGCTTCCTTTCTGGATAAAGAGCGCGCTACACCCCCCTCTTCCTTCAGCAAGCCTTTCTACAGTACTTCAACACCGCTGTCAACCACTGTTTACTACTACCACCCGGTACTTCAACAACAGCTACAACTGAGCATTACTTGCATTAGACACCCCCACAATGATTAGTCAAAAAACTCCCACTTCCACCACAAGCGCAGGCATTTCAATAGTGTCCTCACCAACCTCTCCAGGTTTTTCTTCCTCCGCCGCATTTGGCTGCGCAGCGCCGCAATTGTGCACTAAGTGGCAAGACAGGCTTATAGGTAAGCCACACCATGAAAATTTCGGAGCAAGTGGTGGCAAACAAAAAGCTGACGATTGCCTGCCTACTTTTTCGCAGCATATTGCAAGGAACACCATCTTAACGAGCCATTATTCCAAGACTTTTCCGACAGAAGAGGTAAACAACACCCACTTTCATCCAGCCCAATGCCTACAACCCTAGCCCTCAATTCCTATCACCCAGCCCAATCCCAATTTCAAGGTGCCCGGCGGGGTACAAAAGTACAACACGGGGAAGCCCCATAAAATAGGAAGGTGGACCAAGAAAGAGGGAAGAAAAAAAGCCAACCTAGGAGGGCGAGGAGGGTTGATGATTAAGTGAGCGGGTGGTCCGATAGTGGTTGGGGACCTATCCTAGAGAGGCCACCCACTCAGATCCATACATATCCATATGCAGACCAAAAAAATCACAGGGAGGGCGAAATCGACGGAATAGGCGGGATAGAGAGAGGGAGGAAAAAATATTTTTTGCTAAAACTCTGGCTTTCCACTTTAGGCGGACGAACAGCCTGGACAACCCTGGTGATCATAAAACCTATCCTATGCATCTGGGCTAAGTTTTCCTACGAGGTCACTTACGTCAACAACGCAAGGGAAGATGCCGCCGAGTGCGCATTGCAGCATCTGCGAGGCATCCATCCAGCCGGATGCGATTGTGGATCGTCTTATTTCATTACTGGCAACTACGCTAACCTCAGCGACCGCCGGTAAAGAAAAATTGGAAAATGTGGAAATTAAAAAGTCAGAAACACGGTTGCTCAATTGGCTCGAGCACGCCGAACGCTCCAATCGGACCCCCAGAAACCCGATCCTCGTTTTCTGATTCTTTTTTATTTTATTTTTACCACAGGCTATAGAGTTACATGGAGTTAACTTTTTTTCTTCCTACCCTATTCTCATACTACCACTATCACTACTACACAGCCCTGACTATTACTCCCCTACCATCCCCCCCTCTTGTGTTATTGTTGACCTACTCCATCCATTCTTCCTCTCTTTGGGGCGGGAAAAGGGTTATTTCCGTGGTTATTTCCTTTCTTTTTTTCTTGCGGGTTGGCGGGTTGACCGATTTGGCCGGGCGGTTGATGGCGGCTTCGTGTGCTTTCTTGTGGGCGTTTTTTTTTCCTTTTCATGCGTTAAGCTCTTTTTTTGGAAGGACGATTTGCTAGTATGGGTTAGGCGCAGGGTCTGAGATTTAAACACATTAGATCGGGGAAAGGAGGGAAACGTCTCGGTTTTTTCAGGTCCTTTTGTTTTTTGCTAACGTCTGTCTTACAGTGAGCGCGCTTTGTTTTTTCTCATCATCCGTCATTACACCGATATTGTTTTTTCTTTCTCACCTCTCATTACTTCAGTTTCTGGGTCTCTGAAGCGGCGGAGAAAGGCTGGCGCAAGGACGGATACACAGTGCATTTTTGAAAAGGGGGAATGGGAAAATGGGGGAAAAAGATATCAATACTGGGGGGGCAGCGTGGCATTTTTTCTTTTTTTTACCGTTTTTACATCATTCTTTCCTAACGCTCATCTATAACTTTTGGCATGTATTTTTCCTGGGGGCATTCTTTATTAACGACCTTTATTTCGTGTCTCTTTCCCATTTACATTTTTCCCTCTGTGTTTTTGTTTTACTTTGGGCCGTGAGCCCCGCGTGTCGGGTTGGAAAGGACGTCTGATAAATATACAACTATCTTCGAGCACTGCTCAGTCATGTATGGCGAACGTACTTTTCTGCGTCTTTGGGCCCACCCTTTTGGCCCCCTTTAGAACAATAGGACCGGGATTGAATAAACCCTGATACACGCGAAAAAAGTGGGGGTTTTTTTATTTTCTTTTTTTACTTTCCCTTTCTTTCCTCCTCCCCTCTCCTCGGGGAACTTAAGTTGGTGCCGCGATCTACACGTACTGATCCCGCGTGGACAGTATGATGGCATCCTTGCACTAATGTGCTATACTGTAGTTAAGGCTTGCATGACGGGCGGTCCGAGTTGGAACCATGATTGTTTGAACAGGAAAGTGGTCCAATGGGTTAGGGGTCGGGGGTATCCGAGTGAGGTGTGGTGCGTTAGGTAGTTGGGTGCCTCGCTGCCTGCTGAGTGATAGGCCGTGATCGCATCCGTCTTGCACCTGTCTCTCTCTCTCTCCTTTTCTCCCTTTAATCGCGACACTTTAACTGCATGTGCTCTTGGAGCCTTTTCCTTTTCCCTCGCCCGCTAAATAGCGTATCCGCTGCCTATTTCTAAGCCCGAATGGTTGGTAAACTGCCAGTCGGTTTTTTTTCTTTCGGAAAAGTCGTTGGAACGTTGAGTTACCTGGGTCTGGGAGCGTAGGTTATGGCTATTTCCGCAAGATTGGATATCTCGTAGGGGTATTACTCGTTTTATAACTGTAACCTAATCACTTACTTTTCCTGACTTCTGAATACTTTATTTTATTCTCTATTTTTTTTATTTTTAGAAAATAATAAAATCATCTAGACTGATCGGGGGACCTTTTTTTTCTTTTTTCCTTGCTCCTTTGAAGAAAGAGTTAGTAGAGGGAGAGATTGAAAAAAAAAACCCCTCTCTAAAAGGATCGAACATAAGCTAGTGTTCATCATCCTGCACACTAAATAAGAGTGTATGCGTTACCCACTTTTTGTGCCCAAGGAGAAGAATTGTGGGGGGAGGAGGGGGTGAGGGGTTGCGGAAGGCTCCAGATGGAGTCAGGATGGATGGATGGGGTCTTCCTCGCTACGGGAAGCTCCATCCTGCGGTCAGAAGCACCTGTATCATCGTAACTCATGTACATCCGCTGATTTGTGCATGTCGGAAGATGATACCGGGAATGAAACAAAGGGAGGTTACTCCCATTATCTTAATGTGATATACGATTAAGTTAACTTACACCCTCTCTTCTCCATCCCTCCTTCCGCTCCCCCCTCCTCTGTTAACCTAGTGTAACACTACGCTGATCACTGCTTCTGCTCAATGTCGCACGTGGGGTGATTAAAACCATTTTTTTATTTTTTAAAAAAACCTCATGATAACATTATGGCGACAATGGTTCGTCAGATAAAAGACTGCCTTTCCCCCGCAGACAACAGTCGAAACAATTTCACTTGCTGAACCCATTCAAGAATTTTCAGGAATGTACTGTACATCTTTTGACACGTCTTCCAGCAACCAATGCAGATGTGCAGAGCTTGGTTATGGTACCCTACAACGCAACCATGTCAAATAGACGGTTTCCGCGGCTGTTTCATTTGAAAATACTTTTATTTTATTTTTACGAATTGGGAAGGTAAATAATACCATGAGGATGGAGAAAATCTCGCTTGTTTTGCATTTGCTTAGGTGCCTGCGGGGGGGGACTGGGTCCTCCTCCTCCTCCTCCTCCTCCTCTTCGGTCCTATCTGACGCAACCATTGTTGATCCAAACTCGTCGGGATTGAACTTGACCAGTGCTTCTGAAATCAAGGTGGAGGTTTTTTTGGATTCCCTGGTTGGTGGAGTTATTGCGGCTCCTATGATGGTCTCGTGACTTGATAGGAGTTGTCGTAAGTTAGACGGCAGTTTTTTGTACGTTGCGTTTTTTTTGTAAGCTTGTACTCCTCGGTGTAGCACGTGGGGTTGTACACATCATGAAAAAGTATTACGAGACGGGCTGTACTATGGTGGAGGTGGAGGTGGGGCTGGGTTGGAAATATCGAATTGTTTCTGGCTGGGGTATATTGCCCAGGTTTTGCTCTTATTAGTAGTTGAGTATCTGTGACACATGAACTCGGGTTCACGATATTTTAGCTAATCATTTTGTTTGATGTGTGTATTGTGCCTTTTGTTTCAATGGCTTTTTTTTTTGAGGTCGAGAAATGATTCTCGTGGCGACGTGTCGTTGCCTTGTAGCAGGACTTGAGGATGTGGAAGAAACTTGAGAACTCCAATCCAAGCTTATCCATCAAGTTAATCCCTCAGGGGCATCCGAGATTCGTGTAGATCAGAGCCCCGCTTTGATCAATGGCCGGAACTTAATCAGGAGATGAGTTATTAGATCCCCGACTGTTTTAGTCATTCCGTGGGTGCGAGTGGTTTGGGAGCAGTACTCACAGGGTGGCGATTTTCATGGACTTGTTTCTCTTGCGTTCTCCAATGAGTGCCTTTCACATCCCCGTCTTGCTCCAACCCATGGAGCATGGACACTCTCGGTCAGCTCTAGAGCAGTTGTTTCCAATGGCACACACACACACACACACCTTTTCCCGACCTTAGACATGGCCCCTCTATCAAACTGTATGGCTTTAGTCACTACAGGTTTTGCAGGGGAAGGGTGAGGAGGTGGCTCTCGATTAATATGGTGGTGTCTGGGTTCTTAATGACACTGGCAGTGGGTTTCGGTCGGTGAGAAGAATCATTCTTCGGACTTCTACAATGCTAGCAGCCTTGCAATGGATGATTTTGGCAGCCTTGCGCAGGAGTTTCAGGCTTAAAAGTGGCGCTCCAGTAAGGACATCCACACTGTTCAGAGGTTATCAACAAAGTCGACTGTTCAGAGAATGAACAGCGGAATTACCTCTTTACTGGAAGGCTAATGAAGACGCCAGGAGATCCCCCCCGGATCGAAGTGGATCCCTGTGAAATTCCGACAGAAGTTCGACCCTACTGGAGGGACTGGAGTGCCGCGGCGGAAGCAGGAATCGGGGAGTTATATTCCTGATCTCCGGATTTAATCTACTTGCACTTACCCGTCCTACGCACTCGATGAATTAAAGAATCATGATTCGACTCTCGCTTTTTTTTCTTTTCTTCATTTTCCTTTTTTCTCCCGTTTCTATCAAGTGCCGACTTATTAATCAGTTTCATTGCCTCCGAGCTTGCTACATATATGCCGGAAACATGTGTAAGCGATTGGAAGAAAGGGGAGAAATTTCCTCTTTGGTTTAAAATTTAGGTGCTCTTGTGAAATAGGGGGAAAAAAAACTATTGATCAAATATTAATGAGAGACGGGCTCGGGGAATCGGAAGTGGGGGTTAGAAGTGGACATCTGGATCATATCGATGCTATAGTACCGTTTCCTTGGGTGAGACAATATCGGTCGGGATTGGGGCGGGTGTTGTTGATCGGATGTGAATCTGAACCGCTATATGACTTGGGAGCATTAAACTATGAAACGCGGTTAATGTGGCGAACGATTTGTCGATCATGGCCCATGAATCAGCCGAGAGGCTTTAAGATAGGAGTGGCCTCTGTACCTCACGGGTGGGGGGCCTGGTCTGATAGAAGCTTGTGCGTTATCTTCCCTTGAGAGGTATGATACCTTATTAAGCTCTTTCGTTTCTTCCAAAGTTAGAGCCTACGAGAAGCTAAGTTTTCTTTCAGTTCGCGTATTCTACTGGGAAAAGGGAGCTTACTACAGAGAGCCATATGATACCAGCCACCATTTTAATCTTGGCCGGATTTCAACCTATCGTATTGCTTAAGCTTGGATATGGTCTGTTATGCTGCGGAATATGTTAATAGGTTATCCGTATGCTAGCATAACCATCTTGCCATAATCGACCCTGCAAGCATAAAGTATCACTCGGGAGCTAAGATAGTGGATGATATAATTTGAGTTATCATACCTACTATTTCACTCCTAAAGAACGAACGTCCTTAGCCCTACCAGAAGATGTGATTACTAAGAGGATAGGACTTCCTCATTTTTGAAAAGCTCCACCAATCAATCCACTATCTCCTGAAGGTCCTTAGGGCATTATCTGCCACTCAGTAATCTTGACTTGGGAGCGCGATTTGGCGAGCTTTTACCCAAATCACCTCTTTCAACTCTTGGCCCAGTTGGAGGCTGCTCCGGGAAACGGCATTTTAGGATCACGATTTAAGACCGGCTCGATTTTAAGATTTAGCATGCGATTCGAACTTACCCGGAGCACGTTTTGGAATTGAAATAATGGCGGGTCGGACAAGCTTCGGGTGTTTGGTCCAAGTCTTTCAAAGTCCTCAAGAGTACGATATCTCCGCCCCCAACGCAGAAGTGGGATGTCCGGGGGGATGAATGCTTAGAACCATTCTCTAATCCTTTAATCATAAAGACTAGGCTCTCATATGTGCCCCCAACATTGCGTGGGCTTTCATTCAACGTAGAGTATATGACTGCCATCGCGTGCTAACCTCTACATCGTCACAACTGCTTGTGATCTGGGAAAAATGTCTCCGGATGTGTTGGGAAACTATCAGTATCGCTTCACTAAGCTATCGCGGCGTTGTTATTTTTCTGTGTTGGTCTTTGTGGGGAATCCCTAAGCCTTCCGCTGTCTCCCTAACCTGGAATATCAGCGTTGGTATTGTGGGTTGCTAGAGTTAGCCATATACAGGGGCAGCAAACAGATGCGAGTAAACTTCCATGATCGACGAAACCATTGAACTCTATCGTCAATTCAGTTAACGTTCTTTCCAGCCAAAGTCCCTGATACACAACCAGCTGAGTCCTATTCCGAATTCATGATACTAGTAATACTTAGCTGGTGGTTTTGGTCTCCGTTTTCCACTCAGGTGTACCCCTAATCTTGACAACCCACGATACTTGGGGTTTCGGGCTTCAGTGTTCTCCGGAACGCTAGAGCTAGAATGTATCTGATGCTGTCCCATCCCATTGGGGGGGGGGGGGGGGGGGCCCTTTGTAGTCCCCAGGCGAACTCCTGCCCCTCTGGGGGACTGCTCGCCCTATTGAACAGTGAGGTGGAGGAGGATGCGTAAAAGATATCATAATATTATAAGCTCTGAAATGCTTAAAAGGTAGCAAGTGGTGGTAATTTATGTTGGGGCATTCGAGCACAAAGTCTCTTTGTTTCTTTTCCCATTTCTGCTTATAAACATTTGGCAATTTACTCAATGAAAAAAACCTTTCAATAGTTTTCCCCACGGATTTCCACTAGTTTTACCTGAGGTGTATCATAAAACACACTCATAGTCCCCACTGATAAACTTACTCCAAATCCCTCTTAGGGCTGAACTGGCTCTTCTGCCCCCAAAGGCAAGCATCTTTCTTTGGTCAAACCTTTCAATCGCTGAAGGGTACAATGTCTCTGCAGAACCGCTAGGTTATGACAAAAGACCAAAATTAGACAACAGACATAATAGGGTTCATCGGTAACCGATGAAAAGCGTGAACAAAAAAAACTTTCACTGCCCCAAAGCTGGCCAGGAAAACCCCTAAAACTCCCCCATTCTTAGGAAAGTAATTGTGACACTCCAGTGAAAGGGGAAGGGGTGGTTTCTCTATACAGGAAACTTTAAACCATTAGCAGAAACAAACTCGGAAAAGTTCACCAATTCCATCTCATCTTCCATAGATGTGAGAACCTCTAGCTTAGGGCCGAAGTCCCTTATCCTAGGGTCGACCTTCCACCATGCCGAATCTAGTCCAGAGCAGGGTTGGGATAAATACATGACCGAACGCCCCCCCGGATCCCAACAGGGGCTTATACTCCACCCGCCCATTCTTCCCCAATCTGCCCGCTCAAGAAGAAGACTCTTGTCTCCTCCCATTTGGCCCATCCTTCCGGCTGGGAAGTTGGGGCTTGCCGTGAGCGCTGAGTATGTTTGGAATGGTCCTCAATGGTGATATGCGAAGTAATTTTGTTTACAAACATCCCATGGACAAATCTCTTTCGGCTCTGTATTTAAACCCTCACGGATCCCGAAAATCGGTGTACTTGCAGTGAAGCTTTAGCTCCCCTTATCCCATATCTAGACCCGCCCCGCCCACCAGACTATTCGAGCAGCAAGTGTCTTAATGCCCCAAACATATGGTAATGCGATCCGGAATTTTTCTCCTTCATGCAGCTCGCTGTTCTCTGATCATACTTAGTCACTCGTGGCCAGGCAGGCTTTCAGTGCAAATGCTCAGATATACCAGTTTTGGTGCTGTGGCTAGCGAATGTGTCTTGGCCTTTTTGAACATCTTACAATCGGGATTAGATAGAACTCTGAGGGTTTCAGAGCCATCACTGGCCAGTTTATTGGCGATTGGGTGTGGTTGGTTAGGGGTGGAAATAATATCTTGTTGGATCCTAGCTTGGGTGATGACTCCGGAGTATGTTGGCGCAAATTCCCCCTCACGAAATCGCAGGGCTTTGGCAGGTAAAAATGAGACGGGGTGTTTGAGTAGCGAGCGATATTGCCCTCCCCGGTGCCCATTTCCCAAAGTTCTTGAGCCGCATAGAAAATATTATTCAAAAGGGATGATGGTATCATATTATATTGAATTCGCTGGTCTGAGATTTTCTGGCCTTAGGGCTTGTCCATAGATTACAAGAGGTGTCTTACTTGGAATTGGATCTTTGTGGGGGGTTGGTCAGGGGCTTGCTCTAGGTTTGTAGCGTTCCTACGGAGGTTAGGGATAGTGGTGGGTGTCAGGCCAGAGAGCGGAGCGCGAGCAGTGTCATTATTCTCGTTTGCTCCCGAAGTCCTGGAGTCTCCGGACCCCAGAGTTAGACCAGGCTTGATGTTCTGGGAATTATGTGATTCTCAACGTAGTGGCTCCGGGGGGGGGGATTAGTGTGCTCTAAGTGTCGATCGGGCATAGAGTGGAAGCCTGTTCATATTGATGGATTCATGACTGGTAAAATACTTCCATCTGCTCAATCCTGGAATCCCTCCAGTAGGCTATCTTAGCTCTTGTCTTCGGGGTACACGAAGATGGGGCTTGACGAAAGGAAAGCACCCGGAACTGGGTAAAGATCACGACCAAGCGGCCTTCGGAGGTGAGAAGTCCTCGCAGAACAGATGGCTCTTCACTGGTGTTCCGAGTGGACCCAAGCTAGAGCCAAGAGAAGCACATGTTGCCACCACTTTTCCTAGTATGATACAAGTCGAGGTTGGGGGCTCTTTCTTAGAAATTGCTCATGCAATCAGGCCTGGAAGAACATATTTCTTCCCTGCAACAGCCCCGAGATGTTATTGCCAAAGGCATCTCCATCTTCTAGTCTCCACTGGCTCGCCACAAAGTGGACATAGGGCCACCACTAGGAGACTTTTCCACGCTGAGGCCGATATCCTCGACTCTGTCGAGGCGAAGTTAGAACCGAGTACCCGGGGTATGGTGCTTCCAGGGTCAGCTTGGCGATTGAATGAGAGCCTTGGAAAAGAAAGGCACCACATGCCTACTTAGCCTAGACATCTCATGACATTTATGATTGCTTCTAAGGAAGCCCTAACTGCCTCAGACGCTCCCGGTGCCTACCTACACCGGCTGGATATTTTCGGTCTGGATTGGCTCCCGGGAGAAGTGGTGCCCGAGCTCCATAAAGAGAGTAAATGAAAGTGTTACGCACTACAATTTAGGTCCTAAGTCACCTCAATCTACTATGGAATACTTCCCCTAGAAGGGGCTTACTGGACCCTACTGCGATCCCTTCTATAAACACCCAGACATACACCCAGTCCAAATAAACAATTTGTTACTCATTGGTCGGGTTTTAGTAATTCTAGTCTACAGGCCAATCAGTGGGAACTGTACGGGGTGCACATTACGGTGTTCTAGGATTATAAGCCTCTTTCTGAGGCACCAGAAAAATATAGCCTGGAGAATCATTTAAGGGGGTGATTGGGGGTGATTTGGGATAGCCGTGGTTTCAAATTTCAATCATGGTTTTAAAATCATGATTTGAAATCCTGACTTGCAACCAGCCCCTCATCCAAATGTATATAATTGTAATTTTCAATTTTCCAAATGCCAATTTGGGGCCGACTCTATGACAAGTCTTGACGCCACTAACGAAATACCCAAGGGCACAACACGGAACTGTCTTAGTTCTAAATATTCAATCACACTGTGGAAATTTCCCACACCGTGATTCTCAAACGCTACCAAGGCAAACACAATGAACATCTCAAATCATGATTTGAGATAGTGAGCGGCTCAAATCATGGTACGTCAAACACCCCCTTACTTACTAACGGTCTCGTCACGGCGGTCCCAGCTTGCGTAGCTACCTAGCTCATCCCAGAGAGTCTAAATTGGAAGCGTCATCCTAGCTACACTTTAAAAGTTCCTACCTACCGTTGGCAACTAGGCCCTGTTGGAACGTGATCTCAGGAACCCGCTCCCAGGGCACTAAAGTCCGGGATTGCTGAGGGGGGGTAGGGGTAGTAAAAGTCTCCTCCCCGTGGCGAATCAGTGGAAGAGGCTTTTTTCTCTAGCAGCCTCGACTTGGCTTTCTAGCTAAGATCATCGAAATTCCTCTCACCAGCTGAATCCCGGGATAAGAAGACTGATATCGACTAGTTCCCTATTTCCTCCCCTGTTCTCCAACCCTTCGGACGGAACCTACAGCAAGGAGTAATCGCCAGATTTCTTTTTCAGGAGCCATGGATATCGGAATACTGGTCCCCAGTTTCACATGTTCACTCTAAGTCCAAGTTACATCTTGTGTCTCCTTCCCGGAAACATACCAATATGATTCCTACGTCATTTTCAACACCTTGGCGACGGCGGAGCCCGGACTCCCCAGCTCCAGCCTTATAGTCGGGGTAAACTAGCGCTGCAGGATACTGAAGTAGTGGTACTTCAACTCTTGCTCCCAGCGCCGGATCTCAAGCTCCACAACCACTGGAGGAACCGATTCGCCAACGGGATAATGCGGTGGGGTCAATTTTACCCACCAGCTATGTGACCAGCACTTGGATAAAAGCCAAAAACTACTTCTACTAATGCTGGCAAAGAACCTTCCATTTTTCTTGGGGGAAACTTGGGATTTTTCCTTCCCCCTCCTCCGGGTGCGGAGAGTATAACAATCTAGTTTAAGTGAAAAAACAAACCCCCAGTCCAACGCTTATAACACAACACCACACGAGTGACCTCCCATGACCCCCCCTCCGACAAGTGGTTACCAGCGAGGAATGGCGGAGTTAATTCTTCCGCGGAAATTCCAACTCCGGGTTTACCTTATATCCGGGTTTCTAGCGTTTTATTGTTGCTGCCACACCCACTTGCTGTGGGTTACACCCATTCGTATTAGCGGTACGATGCGGGTATTTTTAAGGTTGGAATGGTATGGTATAGTGTGGTATGGGATTGGCCTAGGTATATACTTCTCAAGTCACCGGGATGTTGGGATGTGCTTGCCAGATTCTCCCTGGTACTTGCATTCTGGGAATGTACGTGTGAGGTAGATTGGATGTTGGGTATGGGTGGCGGGAGAGCTAAGCTATGATCTACCGAGGGGATAAAACTTGGGTAATACGGGCATCTGACATGAAGCACCTTGAGCACTTGAGTGTGAATTTAGTGTGGGTGCTCAGATGTGCACGATTAATTTTCTAAACAAGCTTCTGATCCCTACCCCCTGGTACCTGTATCTCGTCTTATCCGCTGTGCTACGAGTTTTAGGAGTGCGATCTGTTCATCGGACTGCGCAATCAGATGCTGGGGCGCCAAGTTAGTACAGTATGGCACGGATCTTATTCGAACACCATGTGTTTATCCTAGCTGCACCTGCACGACGTCTGCCAATCTTACGCCCCTCACTAACCACTGTCTATATCTTGCTTTGCTGTGGAAAAAAACCCACACGGCAATAGATAGGGAGATCGTATCTTCCAAAAACGTCTATAACTCTCAGGACCCACGGCTGCTTTCCCAGGACGGGAAGCAAAAGAAAATTTTCTTTCTTATCTGCTACCCCGCCGATCGCCAACCCGAAGGTCGAGAGTCGGATTCTACCACCTCGTAGCAGGATTGATAAGCCCCACAGCCCTATTGATGAAGGCTAGGTTTTCCAATCTCCCAGTTCCCATAGGGCAGGATTTGAGGAATTCTCAGGCTTCCTGCCCTACATGACGGATCGTTCAATAATAACTCATTGTGAGCGTGAATTGAACTCCTGGACTCCTGCTAATTGCGGCAGGGGTTAATTGGTTCTTGACATTTTAACCACTGCGCCAGCTAGGTATTTCATGAAATGTCAATTTGGGAACAAATACTTATCCCACTGAACGCTGGATTTCAGGATTTAATGGGAGGGTGTAGCTCTTCCTAAGTTGTTAGCAGATCCCAACGGAACCCCTTTTTATTTTTATTTTAATCCTTTGATATATGTAGTGAGAGATTCTCGTGATTTTAAAATGAAGTGATGTCTCGTGCTCTCATTACTGCCAGACAGCAGGATATGAAACCAGATAACCCGAGCTATGCCGGTACAAGACATCTGAAAAAGAGGCAAGGGGTTTTCAACCAGCCGGGTAGTTGTGTAACAAGAGCTGTGTATCCAGATACCGGTTGCGAAAAACAAGCACTTGCCCATTCCTGGAGTCTCCGGAATCCCCAGCACGCTTTAGGCCTAGGGGGCCCCACGGTTTCCGGGTGCTTTTGGGGTCGGCAGGCGCTTCATACAGGTATCAGGCAAGAAGTATCCGAACATAAGACAAACGGGGTGCTATGGTGAGGGAACTCTGTAGTCGGAGCGGGCGGACATTCATCTTGGGTATTAACAGTAGGTTAAAATGCCAAGACTGGCATCTCTTACAGGTTAATGCATTGGCAAATATCAATTAACTGGCCTCTCCATGGAAGTTAACTGTAATTAACCTGTTGCGGACATTCATCTTTTTTTCCCCAAAATTTTAAACATTTTAAACCCTTATATCTCAATGAAAACTTGAGATATTTCTATTTTCTCTCTATTAGTGTATAGAGAATCACCCAATCTATTACCTAATAGAGCCATAATTCTCATTAGACTGGTGGTTGAAAATCCTTTGGTGGTTGAAAATCCTTTGGTGGTTGAAAATCCTTTGGTGGTTGAAGACTGGCCATATTTTCTTGGCGAAGCACTCTGGCTACAGAGTTCCCTCACCATATACGAAATCTCGCCAGTGGCTTGTGCCAGAATGACCCCAGTGTTCGGATACTTGTCGCCTGATACTTGCACAGGACAATTATACCGTATTATCTCGTATTATGCGGTTTTCTGCCAAGACTATTGCCACAATAAGTGGCCATAATTTATTCAAAATAGGAATATTTTAATGTAGCATAATGTTTCAGGTATGGTTCGTGCGGATCAAGACCTGCACGAGGCTGGAAAAAAAGTGTTTCGTGGCTGAGCTATTTTGAATGTTAGGGCTTCTCTATTGTTTGGTGGTAGCTTCAGCGTGAGGTATTCCGACAGCTAGGACCTGAATCGCTTTATATCGGAGAACTCGCTGAGAAGACATGAGTAATGTAGGCTAGATATAATGGTATACTTCAGGATAGATCATCGAAGTATTGGTAACGATAAGATAGAAACTTCTTATATTGATAACTTGAAGATCTCTTCTCCGTGCTTGTTGTATCTAAAATAGCAGCGAAGATGCTTCGATATTTATATTCTGCGTCTGAGCAATTGCGGTATATATGCTAACTCTATACTAACTAAGTATCTTGTCCGCAATTCTGCGAACTTCACCTGCGTGCGAACACTCGTAGACCCTGAAAACTCTCTACCACGCCTTTTGCTCCCATGGCCAACTTATCGGTCTGCGCTTCTGTTATTCCTGATGGCGTGGAAACCACGTCAGGTGTCAGCTCATTTGTTTATCCGTTGACAACGATGGTTACGAGTTATCTTGCCCCTGTGCTCACCGAGGGTAGTCTAACTCGCTGGACAGAAGATGGCCAATCTTCTTTGGTTGGTTCCATCGAGAATTCGACATGCACCCGCATGTCATACTCTGGTTTCCGGCATTATACGAGTTATCCTTGGGATCGTACCTATAGGTTTTTTCCCTCGGACTCCATCTTTTACCAACCTGTTCTTTGTGGATGCACCAGATCCACTTACTGGGCATAGTTACCTCCTTTATACTCTACACGTCTTTGTAGGTACGAGAGGACTAACTGTCGTGCAAACGTCCCGTTACTTTCGGCCCATTCTTCCGACTGTCTGTCTTCAAGTGTCTGTAACATTATGCGCCGTTGTCCGATTCACCTGCCTCCACTTGCATAAGGTGCCCAAAGGCCTCCCCTCATATATCCTGCGAACTGGATCCGGTCGGACAGATGGCCGCGACGTATACGGTGTTATAAGATGTGCTCCATTGATAGTGGTCTTTGGTGTTGGGACGCAACTACCCAGGCAGCCAGTGATGACGCACCGTCCCAACGCCGGGGCTGGAGGGGGTTGTTATCTTTTTCCTTCAAAGTTCACGCGTGTTAAGGTATGGTAACTCTACCCTGTAAATCCTTACGGGAGTCAGTGCGCCTAACACTTGGCCTGGTATAGAGATTCCTAGCCCTACTACCTTGACCAGACAATTGAAGCGGCTAGGTAGCTCCACAGCCGACGATATTCGAATGAGCTTACCGTCAGATCTCAAGATTTTACTAGCTACTGATATGTGGACTTCCTCAAATAAACTACCATTCCTGGCAGTTGTGGTGTATTAGATCTGCGATTCTTGGCAAATAGAGGAGATGCTGCTTGGATTTGAACAAATAAAGGGTTCTCATACTGGGACAAATATGGCCGGGAAAATTTATGGAGTTCTCAACAAATATGGTATTAAGAATAGAATTCTTAGTTTTACTATGGATAGTGTGAGCAACAACAACAAAACCCTTACAAAACCATTAAACAACGTGTGGAGTTCACTATCGGTTGAATGGAACCAGTTGGAAAATCATATTCCCTGTATGGCATATATAGTACAGCTTATACTTGGTACGTTTATGAGTTCGATCAAGGTGAAATCAAAGGATGATCATATGCCATCTGGCTTTAAGACAGATTATATCGACAAGGTTATAAGGCTAGATAATGGCTTTAATAAGACTGTAGAAAAGGTAATTTGCCGGGAGCCTGATATACTTAGACCTAATCTTTTCATACGCACAAATCTATACCCACCTCTCCACAAACCCAGGTCTATATTCCCCAATTGAAAACTCTTACCGGCTAAGGTCAAATTAATAGCTATGGATGATAAACCCTTAAACTTTCAAGTGTGCAAAATTATGTAAATGTCTTCTGAGCTGCTTCTGGCTGCTATAACCTTGGTCAGAGATAATGCTAATCATGTAATATACATACGAGCATCGGAAAATGAGCATTGCAACTGGAGCTTTAACTCAACGGCAGCAACACTTTATTCAAATTCAGAATGATAGTGTCAAGATTCCAACTACTCCCTTTTACGATGTAAAAACACGATGGAACTCGACTCTAAACATGTTAGAGAGATGCCTACAATTGCGCGAATTCACCAAGGGTTGGTTACAAACATATTCAGAATTTGAGCCTTTATGGTCAACCCTGGAGGAATGGAAACAGGTGGAATATATTCTGGAGGTGCTTCAACCCCAACGATTTTGGACGTTGTAGATGTCTAAAACTTGGGGTGTTACTATACATCAGGTATTCCAAGTCTATCTGGAGGTTTTTACAGGGTGGAGGGGTCCCGAAAAACGCGGGCCCCCTGGCCCTTTTCCCCACCCCACTTTTCTCAACGGCCTGGGGCGGGGTGTCTTTTTCAGCATTCCCTGCCCCTGTCCCCACTCAGGCCCCCACCCCGCCCATACCCCAGACAGGTCCCTGTTAAAAAGAGGTGGTAAGAAATGGGGCACCATCTAGGAAATGAATGCATGTGGGCCCCAGACGGGGGCGGGGCGGTGATCAGCCGAAAAATACTCCCCCCGGCCCCGTATAAGAGCAGGGTCTGGCGACTGAAAACCTGCCCCACCCTGTCCCGTAATGACCACTAAGTCCATCAAGATATCCTTGATCATTTGGAAATGCAGATTGTGAAGTTAGAACAGAAGAGGATGTAGTGGAAGTTTGATATTCGCCAAGGTTTACAGAAAGCTAAATTAAAGGCAAGATTGTACTACGGTAAAACAGAAAACCCACAAAGTCTTCTGTTTGACATTGGAGCTTGTCTTAATCCCTATTGCAAGCTTAATCTATTTCGTGAATGGGATTTGGATAATGCGACTGGTGAGACGGAGTATGAGAAGTCATATAAAAAGGAGTTTATGGCATATTATGATCAGCACTATCCGCCAAAGAATGCCCCGGCCTCTCATACACCAATTCCACGACATGGTCTAAACAGTCATTGAAGCACCTTGATGGGTCAAGACCTAGAGCCAGTGTGGTTAGTAAAGCACTTGTCTATATATAGCCAGATTCCGAGATTGAGCCTCCAGAGTCCCTGGCGGAAGAGATCGATCCAGCACACAACCTGACCCCAAGAGGTTTCTTTTATGAGGCAAATATATTTGACTGTGTAACAATCCTATTGTCCTCTTGTTATATTGCAACAGGTAACGACCTTTCTTACCCAAGTGTTAACTATGTCTTTAGATAGTACAGAATTGTCTTTTCGTATGCAGACCCTACTATCTGATCTGATAGTACAGGACTGTCCTGTCAGGATATAGAACTATCTTAAAATTCCTATATTGTCGTCGTGCCTCTTCAGACGGTCATAGCATGCATAGGCTCAGAGAGCTTATCGGTATTTGTAGTATTCAATAGTATAAGATATAAAGAGAATCATATTGCAACTTCTTAGTATAGAAAGGTACTTGGATGGTTGCGTAAAGATCCAATCTCTTGGTAAGTTATTTTTGTTATTTTTGTTTTTGTTCTTTTATATCATGTATTCATTGTTGAGGTACAAGAACTTGCATGCAGCGGTAGCTATGGCGTAAAGAAAACCTTAACCGGAAAGAACCGCCCGCTTCACATCTTCATGGGAAAAATCAAACACCCCGAATCCATGGGAAATATCCCCTTCGCCTAGCACCTAGGATAACATACCCCAGACAGGTAAGGAAACAATTAATAGTAACCTACAGGGAAGAGACCGGAACCCTTCCGCATGCTCTCCTAAGACAAAAGAAATGAAAGCCGAGTGAAGGCCCGACAGGGCCGGATGGGGAGGATACTGTGATTGCGCGACATGAGAAAACCACTGGACTTGTGGGCCAACATTTGTAACCATAAACATATGGTTGTGCTGGTAATTATATCAAGCCAAGGCGTTGGACACCAGGCACGGAGATAGTGCAATACCACGACTGGGCATAACCGAGGAGGGGTACGATGATCGGAGAGGATAATGTGACAGTAAGGTGCCAGCTCCTGTAGCAGTACGGTGCAAGCGGACAGAACTAGGAGGTGGATAAAGGAAGGATCGCAAACGGGCTAGCAACAACTAACAAATAGGCCATAGCATGGGCTTTTGGGATGACGACAAAACTGAGGAAGGACCGAGATGTGACTAACTGAGGCTTTCCCCATCAGAGGTACAAGCCTAGCAAACCGAGGCCTACTTCAACCAAGAGTTCGGACACCATAACGCCGACCGTGAATAAAGCCAGAAGCTTTCCGACCATCCAAACCCTAAGTGAGGTGCAAAACGTGTACAGGGTAAGAGGGAGAACGGAACGTCATAAGTGGGTATTAACGATGAATGAAAACAAGAACCCAGAGGAGGGGAGACCGACAGGCCTCAGAAGAGGAAGGCAGATGGCTTAATATCAACTCCTAGGCAGTAGCCATCCTGGGAGAAGAGAGGGGGGTGGGCAAAGTTGACGATGATTTCTTGTGGTGTTGAGATTTGAATCGCCAGAGGTGGAGAGCAGATGGTTCGTGCCGATCTCATAGTCTGTTCCTTTTTTTCTTCTTTTTTCTTTCTTTTTCTTTATATCATGTATTTATTGTTCCGGTACAAGAACTCGCATACAGCCCCAGTTATAGTGTAAAGAAAACCTTAATCCCAAACGAACTGCTCGCTTCACCTCTTGATGAAAATAATCAAACACCCTGAATCTATAGGAAAAATCCCCGTCGCCTAACACCTAAGATACTAATACACTAGACACGTAAGAAAACAATTCATAGAAACGTACAGGAGAGAAACCTAAACACTTCCACAGGATCCCCAAAAACTAAAGAAGGGATAGATTCGCGAAGGCCCGACAGGGCCCAAGTTGAAGGATTGCGTGATCGTGTAGTGAGGGGAAAACCACTGGCTTGTGGGCCGACATTTGTGACCATAGCCATACCATCCTGCCGGTAATTACATTGATCCAAGGTGTTGATAATAGTCAGAGAGTCAGTGCAATATCACGACTAGGTGTAACCGAGGAGGGGTCCGACGATTAGGGAGGACGAGGAGGCAGTAAGGTGCTTGCTTCTGTACCAGGAATGGTGCGAGCAGACAGAACCGGTAGGTGGGTGAAGGAAGGATCGTGAACAGGCTGGCCACAACTGACAAACAGGCCATAGCAAGGTCCTTTGGGACGACGACAAAACCAAGGCGGGACGGAGATGATACTATCCGAGGGTTTTCCCATCAGAGGTACAAGCCAAGCAAGCCGTGACCTACTTCAACCCTCTGTTTAGCACCGTAATGCCGACCGTGAATGAAGCGAGAAGCTTTCCGACGGTACAAAATGCTAAGTAAGGTGCAATGCAAGTGCGGGGCAAGGGGGAGAACTGAATATTATGAGCAAGTCAACAAGGAACAAGAACGAGAACCCCAAGGAGGGGAGGCTGACATGCCTGAGAAGAGGAGGGAAGGTGGCTTAACGTCAACTCCTAGGCAGTAGCCATCATGGGAGAACTTGAAGAGAGATGTGTGGGAGAAGGTGACTATGATTTCTCGTGATGTTGAGATTTCAATCGCTGGAGGTGGAGAGGAGAGGAGATTATTCGTGCTTATTTCTTGGTCCCTTATTATTATTTTTGTAATCATGCGTTCATTGTTTTAGGTACAAAAAGCCTTATGCAGCGTGAGCTATGGAGAGAACAAAACCTATATATCACAACCACTGCCCGCTTCACCTCTTCATGGGAAAAATCAAACACCCCGAAACAATAGCAAAAGCCCCTGTTGCCTTGCACCTAAGATACTAATACCCCAGAGACATAAGAAAACAATTCATAGAGACGTACAGGAGAGAAACCCAAACCCTTCCGCAGGCTCCCCAAATGAAAGGGAAGGATTCGCTAAAGCCCCACTGGAGCTTAAGGGTGATAATATTGATCGCTGTGATGGAAGAAAACAACAGAACTCGTAGGCCAATACCGAACCATAAACATACTGTAGCGCCGGTAAATTTCATTGATCCAAGGCGTTGGCAGCAGGCGCGGAGACAGTACAATACCATGACTGGGTGTAAGCGAGGGATCCGACGATCACGGGAGATGAGGGGCAGTAATCTGCCAGCTGCTTGTAGCAGTAACGGTGGCAGCGGACCAGACAGGGAGGTGGGGGGACGAAGGATCGCGAGCGGGCTAGCCACAACCAACAAACAGGCCAGAGCAAGGGCCTTTGGGATGACGACGAGCAGGGCGGGACCGAGATGTTACTGACCGAAGCTTTGCCCATCAGGGGTACAAGCACGGCAAGTCGAGGCCTACTTCGACCAAGAGTCCGGACACCGTAACGTCGGCTGTGAACCAAGCCAGAAGCTTTCCGACCATGCAAACGTTAAGTGAGGCGGAAAAACACGTGGAGGGTAAGGAGCAGGAGCGAACTTCATGAGCGGGTGTCAACGAGGAACGAGAATGAGAACCCTGAGGAGGGGAGGCTGATAGGCCTCAGCACAGGAGGGAAGGTGGCTTAAAGACAACTCCTAGGCAGTAGCTATCGTGGGAGAAGAGAGGTGGGTGAGGAAAATGAGGATGATGTGCCGTGGTATTGAGATTTCAATTGCCGTAGGTGTAGGAGAGAAGGTTCGGGTCCTATGTCTTGGTCGTTTCTTTTTTTTTTGTAATCATGCATTCATTGTTTTAGGTACAAAAAGCCTCATGCAGCGCGAGCTATGGAGAAAACAAAACCCATAAATCTAAAAGTCCAACTGCCTGCTTCACCTCATCATGGGAAAAAATCAACACCCCCAAGACCATAGGAAAAGCCCCCCTCGCCTAGCGCCTAAGATACTAATACCCCAGATAGGTAGGGAAACAATTCATAGAAACGTACAGGAGAGAGTGCAATAGCACTGCTGGGCATAACCGAGGAGATCCGATGATCGGGGTGGATGGAGAGGCAGGAAGGTGCCAGCTTCTGTAGCAGTAATGGTGCAAGCAGACAGAACTGGGTGGTGGTAAGAGGAAGGATTGTGAATGGGCTAGCCACAACCAACAAACGGGCCATGGCAAGGGCTTTTGAGACAACGACGAGGACTGAGGCGGGACCGTGATGTTACTGACCGAAGCTTTCCCCATCAGAGATACAAGCCCAGCAAGCTGAGGCCAACTTTGACCGAGAGTACGACACCGTAACGCCGACCGTGAACGAAGCCAGAAGCTTTGCGACTGTGCAAACGCCAAGCGACATGCAAAACGCATGCGGGTTTGAAAGGAGAACCGAACTTTATAAGCGTGTCAATGATGAATGAGGAGGGAGAACCCCAAGGCGGGGGGCCGACAGGCACCCGAAGAGGAGGGAAGGTGGCTTAACGTTAACCTCTAGGGAGTAGCCATCGTGGGAGAAGAGACGTGCATGGGGGAAAGTCATGATGATTTCCCCTGCTGTTGAGATTTCAACCGCGGAGGTGTAGGAGAGATGGTTCGTGTCATATCTTTTGCTCGAAACCAAGCTCCTTATATTCACATCTTCTAGCAACCCTAAACCTGGTAACTCATCACCTCTCGTCACACGAACACTATGACTAATAGCGAGTTATAGTCTAAAATTTATCAGCTGACTCTCATGAGTCTGCTGCGAAATATTGATTAACCAATCAAAACTCTTAAAATATGTTCTGTGCTCAAATGAGCAATATCCACAAAACATATGACTTATATTATAAGTCATGTCCCAAAATCACTACATCGTATGACATCACCATCCTGAGTCATACAAGAATCAACCAATCAAAATCTAACGATAACTAACAAATTTGAAGTCATGTAAAATCCTAAAAGTCAAATGCTGTCATAATGTGAAACCAATGTACCTGATGACTAATGAATATTAATCATGTGAAATCAGAGTGGCTTAGTCATGATTTGTGAGAGAATATTGTACTCTTTTCGTAGTTTTATAAAATTTAAGAATGTAGACAAATGCATTTTCCTATTTCTAAACCCAGTAAGTCCAATCCGCAACTGGTCTTTATTTGAACCATTTCGCACAATTCACCTGAGTATCAGTGTGGGAGCATCAGTGTGAAATACCAAGTCATTCGGTTGGGAATCAGGCCCTGTCAGCGGGTTGCGTTTAGGAATTAGGTTTGGGAACAGTTTGATGTGTTCTAATCTAAAGTCTTCTACACCCAGCTTCCATCGTTCTTTCCCATTGGCTAAGCAATTCACAAGGTATCCTTGATGGGTGTTCTCATGAGCCTCTGAGTTGGCATGAGCCTGAGTCTCAAAAAGCCTAGTTGAGGCTTAGTGATCCTATCAAACGTGAGGTGTGACCATCTAACCCAACATATCTTCTTGTCTGCCTCTTCTGCTACCCAGAAGTCCTCCATGTTTTCCCTCTAATACCAGGTAGGCAATCCTGTTAATTTAATGCAAAATCAATAGAACCAGGCACGGCGGACAAACCTGTCATCAAGGCGGAAGGATATAAGGAATTGAGTAACGCATACAACAATCTGTGTTCGGTAATGAATGTTGCAATAGTTCCAACCTCGCTCAAGTGGGTCTTGGTGGCATCGCGTTGCCCCATAAAGTGCAAGCAGGACAAGGATCTCTACCAGAGATTGTGGTATACTAGGTGTCTTTAAAACTGTCGTTGGGGACTAGGGCAGGTTGTAGAAAAAGGACAACAGTGGATGGAGGAGAGATTAGGCCAGGTTTTAAGTTAGCCGTAGTAGGGAAAGCAACCACTGTTACCCCTCGAATATTTAATAAATCTTACCTTGCCGCCTGTGCACTGCACCCCCACCTCAAGTACTATGACAGCTGGAATGAAATAAGATGGCTGTATGTTGAACCAGTTTATGCCAAGTGAGAACTAATCACATAAGGTATACATTTGCCAAACTGGCTATGCAGCCAAGGCTTCCTTGCCATGCGTGATGAGACTTTTGCCTGAGTTTGACCGGTTTACACCTTATATGGTTAGTTTTCACTAGGCATAAACTACGTCAAAATGAAGCCTTCGCATTTCAGTTTGGCCACTTCAGTACAGGGGGTTCCGGGTAAGGGAGATAAACATCGACCATGTCACTTACAACCACAGTCATTGAAATTTCAACTTCAGTTGACTTGGCATATTTCTGGTTTTAACCAATCGGGATCCTTGGACCCCCTCTCACGACGCCTGCAACTCTTTAGCTTAAGAGCATGATCTAATTTTATAACTGGAAGTTATATTTATCTCTTTCATCTATTATTTTTACTCACTCATCTTCGGTTAACTGCCCAGTATCGGTTATAATGGTTAAGAGAGGTTCTACTACATTTTCAGCGACCAAGGTTGCAAAGGGGGGTTGGTAGCTTTGGCTGCCTTACAACAAATTACGGACTTGGAGAAAGAAGTATCTAAGCTGTGGCATCATGTTTCTGTCTTATGGAAGAGGAATTATATGTTGCAAAAAGAGGCGGATGGGGGAAGGAAGAACGTGGAGCTGGAGAGTCTGAGGTGGCTACGCCCAGGAGGCGTGATGAGCCTGTGCTGCAAGTGGTGGGTAAGTCTTTGGAACAGATGAGTCAGATAATTGTGGCCGAGGGTGAGGAGGATGTTTGGGTAGTGTGGGTGGTTGATGATAAGGTAGGACCTTCAGTAGTTTCTTATCCAGTATCAGAGGGTAAGAGGAGAAGGGTGAATTACTCGAGTGTGGAGGATGGGAGTGATGTTGGTGAAGGGAGTGTTAGAGGTCTTGTCCATTTAAGACTGAGAGGAGAGACTCTATCAGGGCTGAGGTTGGAAGGTTTGAGGGGTAGAGGTGAAAGGGACTGGGGGCCAAGGGTGCTGGCAGGCTTGTTCATGAAGAGGGTGTACAGGTTTGTCAATAGAGAATTGCTAGGTCCGCACAATGGGATTGTAGGGGATACCTTTCATACCAGAAGGGGTGGTGCCTGTGTGCAGGGTAGAGGTAATTTTGGTGGAGGGGTCGGTGGGTGTGGTAATAGGTCGTATTATTGAGAGTTGACCAGCATGACGAAGGGCTTAGGATTTGAAGGGGGCAGAGATCGAGGGCGCTACAGACACAGATGAATAGGCTCTGGGCTTGTGTGTAACATGACGGTTTGGCGATAGGTTGTTGATGGGTTGTGTGGAGGTAACCAGGGTGGCAAGATGAGATTGCGGCATGGAAAGTTGTCCTTTGTATAGGAGATGTAGAGCCCATGACTGTTGACTGGCTGCGACAACACTTTAGAGTAGCATATACGTCGCAAAATGGAACAAGTGTTTAAAAAAAGAGAGAGAAAAAAAGCAGTAAGGCAAACCTCTTCAGGTTTGTTCATAGTCTAATTGGCTAGTCGAGGGGTCAAACAGGCATTTTGTAGTCAAGATCAGGTGTTTCTAGGATTACACATATGTTATTTTGGCTAGCCTCAAGTTCGCCTCACTTACCCACAACCCCTGGTACCGCACACTGCCCAAGCCGGCTGCTGGTACTTGTGCAGCAAATCGGATATCGATTGCGGCACATGGTAGCTTCTGAATCCATGTGAAAAATTAGCTCAAGAGGTAATTATTTTTTCTATACATTGCATTTTTCACAATCTATGGAGTGGGGGTCATCTCAGAGTGTTTTATCGTTGTGACAGGTGCAATCCATGGCAGGCCCTTAGTTATCCCGAGCCCGGGGCACAGATATGGGTGTTGGTACTGAAGGGGATACTGCATACAGCAATCGGTTAGAGTGTCAGGAAAAAAAAAAAAAGGTTTCTCTTCTGGAACTAGACTCACTGTTACGAGTGTCGGGTGTTTCTTCTCCCAATTCTCCATTGCCCCCTTCCTCCCCGATCCAGTACTACAGCATCTTGATCCTTCATGTCAAGAAAGAAAAACAGAAAAAGTTCTGAACCTGGCCAGCAACCAACTTCCCCCAAAGGGTCACAGATGGCACCTGGCAAGAACAAACAACCACTCTCTCTTAAGGATATTCAGGATGAAGTAACCTCCTTCCACAAACACTAGTGCTGGATTTGGTCTATGCTCAGTATAGTTTGTGGTGATCTCTATGCCAGCCATAGAAATGTGCTGTCTACATCCTATTCAACCTATCCTTCCCCTACAGAGCTGTAACAAACACATTTTCCTCGGTGTTTTCGTTAAATGGGGAAAACACTATGGGTAGTGCATATCAATATCGTTGACCATCATCATAGTCTTGTGAGAGGTAACACTTAACATTATAAGACCGAGAGGTACAAAGTCCAATCGCGAGAGGACTAGGGGCTTGCATTCAAGCCATCAAGGTTTGCATAAGAAGTGGAGTAATAGAGTCGTATATCTTGTACCATGGGAAGATCACTGTCAAAGGGCTTGGCCCGTGCTCCAGTATCTAAGTGTTGTATTACTTAGATGATTGCATGAAGATACTATCTCTTGGTCGGAACCAAGCTCCTTTTCTAGGCATCTTCCCACAACCCTAACCCTGGAGACTCATCACCTGGTGCTACACAAACTCCATGACTCATAGTGAGTCATAGCACGAAACTCATCAGCTGACTCGCCCGAGTCAACTACCCAAGTACATCTTTTAACCAATCAAAACTCATAAACCAAATCATGTGCTCAAGTGAGTCACATGCGTGAAACCCATGACTCATAATGTGAGTCATGTGCGAAAGTTATTACATCATATGACATCACAATTGTGCGCCATGAAACCATCAACTAATCATAATATAACGATGACTCGCAAGTGCTCAGTCATGTGAGAACTATGAGTCAAATAACGTCATAGTGTAAAACATAAACACGGGATGAGTAATAACTGATTAGTCAGGTGAAAACATTTTTGGCTAAGTCAGAATTTGTGACAAGAGCCCGCGATCTTGAAGTCTAGCTGGCCCGACAGGTTGGATGTGAATGCATTTCGCAGACTTTTGTTTTTCAGCCTGGATCTGCCTGATGTAAGTCTCACCAAGCAACAAATGATGAGTCAGTTAATCCAGTGAATATTAAGAATACCTAGCATGTGATGAAATATTGGTAGACAAGTTAGTGAAACCGAATGGACAAAAGTGTATACCCGAAATGGCCTAGTCACCCCTCTATCTGCTGGTATAGACCTATCTCCAGCTAGCATTTGCATTTCCCCAATTCCTCGATGCGGTGGCTCACTATAGCTTGCCTGTCCAAGTAAATTTCACTTCTCAGGGAATATATGTGCCTGAGAATGTTGGTTTGACAATCCTCTCATTTTGCATTGACCCTGCCAGTGTTGTCTTGCCCCCAAAAGCTAACCTGACTAAGACCGGGGCGCTACCATCTTCCAAATGCCTCTAGGTTGTAAGAATGTGGGGGCACTGAAACCGAGACATTCCCGTAGGTGTTTCATTAAACGGGGAACGACGAATCGTAGTATGTATTGATATTGTTGACTATCCTTATAGTCTCATTGGAGGAAAGTCTTCTCATTATAAGACCAAGAGGTACAAAGTCCAATCGCAAGAGGACTAGGTGCTTGGGTTCAAGCCGTGGAGATTTGTGTAAGAAGTAGAGAAATAAGGTCGTATATCTTGCACCACAGGAAGGTCACTGTCAAAGGGCTTGGCCCGTGCTCCAGTATCCAAGTGTTGTATTACTTAGATGGTTGCGTGAAGATCCTTTCTCTTGGTCGGAACCAAGCTACTTTCACAGGCATCTTCCCACAACCCTAACCCTGCAGACTCATCACCTCGCGCTACATAAACCTCTATGACTCATAGTGAGTCATAGCGCAAAACTCATCATCTGACTCGCCTGAGTCAACTACGTACATCTTTTAACAAATCAAAACTTATAAACTAAATTAGGTGCTCGAGTGAGTCACATACGTGAAACCCATGACTCATAATGTGAGTCATGTGCGAAAGTCATTACACCATATGACGTCACAATCGTGAGCCATGAAACCATCAACTGATTATAACATAACGATGACTCGCAAGTGCACCGTCATGTGAGACCTATGAGTCAAATAACCTCATAGCATAAAACATAAACAGAGGATGACTAATAACTGATTTGTCATGTGAAAACAATTTGGCTAAGTCAGAATTTGTGACAGGCACACTGACCTCCGACCACTATGAACCACGAGAGTTTCTACCCACGTTGTGCCAAAAGGCAAGGAAATCTGAAAAGGGGTAAGGTCCAATATGCGCCTGTCGGGCTTGAACTTCGCAAATGCAAAATAGTGCTTCCACGCGAACACAAATCGCTCTACCTGCTAGCCCGTTGTATCCACTCGGTTCTTACCCTACGATGTCCAGAATTGATTGCGCAAAGCTTCATTCTCACCAGATCCCTTCCAACCATTATTGACTGTCTAAATCTTGAGTTATAGCAATCCTTCTTACCTACCGAAAATGTATTAGGTACATTTATGACATTTGTGGAAGCCTTTCACAAAGCTTGCCGTTGTCACAAATCGTGACTAAGCAAGGCAGATTTCACATGGCTAATACTTATTAGTCATGAGGTATATTGGATTTCACATCATGACATCGTTTGACTCATAGTTCTCACCTGACTGCGCACTTGCGAGTCATCATTATATTATAATTGATTGATTGTTTCATGACTCATGATTGTGATGTCATATAATGTGATGACTTTCGCACATGACTCATATTATGAGTCATGGGTTTCACGCATGTGACTCATTTGAGCACATGACTTGGTTTATGAGTTATGATTGGTTAACGGTATGTTGCGCAGTGACTCATACAAGTCATCTGATGGATTTCATGCTATGACTCATTGTGGGTCAGAGAAGTCATGTTATGTGAGGTGATAAGTCACTAGGGTTTGGTTGGTGGGAAGATGTTTATATAATGTGCTTGGTTCCGCCCAAGAGATAGGATCTTCACGCGACTATCTAAGTACTTTTCTATACTTAAGCTACAATACAATTATCTTTACTCTCTTTACACACACTCCGCCCCTACGAATGAACCTGCAGACTATTGTGATAGTCTCAATGCCGGGTTGCCCCAATATAGCACTATTGGAATAGTTCTATCAAGCATGACGATCCACCTGTCTTACTATCTGAGGAGATAGTTTCCTTCGAGGCATCGCTCAAAGACAAGGAAGCCAGTTCTGTACTCTCTGAAGAAATAGGACCTCCCTACTCCTTGGTACGAGAAGACGAGACTTGCTTACAAAGGAGACGATTGGCGTTGCCTGTTGCATATCTGCTCAACAATAGAAGTGTTATATTTGGTTGCATCATGCCACAACGCCCAACAGCAGCACGGCTCAACAACCTGTCGATCGGGAGATCGACATCACCAAAGGAGAAATCGACCCAGAGGACTAGGAGAAGCATTAGCCGAGTCTATTCAAGACTCGCAAGCTGCAAGCTCTGAGAAAGATAGTTCAAAGGAAGAATCAGACTCGGATAAGACAGACGCAGTACCTACAAGAAGAAACACACTAGCGTCCTCATTTAACCCCAATCCAGACACGACATGAGAGGAAGCATCCCCACCTCCGCTACCCAACCGCATGCCGGAACCGATACACCACATCATTGCCACCTTAACCAGAGGCGCTGGGAACACAAGGAAACCTAAGATCAAGGAACCCTGGAGATTTCACTGTGAATGAGATCAACTCCGAGGATCGCTGGCCCAGCGGGCTGTCTACTTCAAGGGTGTGGGATGGGAATTCGAATACAACAACGACAAAATTGTCTACGCTCTAAGCCTCTTGAGGGGAGACGGGCTGAAATGGGCGACCCCCTGCATTGAAAGGTGACAAGACGTAACTTGGAGCTGCTGGAACAACTTCAAGGACGAATTGCAAGGACAGTTTGGCGAAATTGATGAACAAGGAGGGGCAAGGGCGAAGCTCATGAGGATAGTCCAAGGATCGAACGGGGCTACAGAATACTGGAACGAATACAGACTCGTCGCCAGTCAGACCGGGATGAACGGCGCAACCCTGACTTACCACCTAATGAAGGAATTCAAACCTGAGCTCCAAGATGTGTGAGGAATAGACGGATCAGACTCGCAAGACCCACTATTCGTCGCAAATTGTGCCATTAAAAAGGAAACCAAGATTGCGGCCATCAAGCACATGCCACACGGGGTAACCAACAGTGAAAGAACAGCATCAGCAGGAACCTCAGGGAATCAAACTGGAATCTTTCGACCATAGAATGACAACCAGGGCGACCCAATGGAGTTGGATGCGACACAAAGAAGGCACGGATTCAACATCTCAGCCAACGAGTACCAACGAAGAATGAGAAGCCATCTGTGCCTCAAATGCGCCAAACCAGGACACCGAGCTGCAGCATGCCGAAGCCAGGCTAACAGCAAAGAAGGCGAGACATGAGAACCAAGAAACGACAACAAAAAGCCATGGAGGCCGCCAGGCAAAGCAAGAGAATTGGAGGTCGCAAGGGAAGCTGGAGAAGAGACGTGAAACGACGAGAGTCCCCAGTAGGCAATGGTCTGAGGGCCAAAGCCAAACCAAAGCCCTTGAGATGAAGAACATTTACGCGGTACTGAACAATATGGAAACGCTGGACAACGAAAATGACCATATTATGGCCCAAATACGACTACACGGCACAAAGAGACAAGTCACCATCAAAGCAATAATCAACTCAGGTGCAACCGAGGACTGTATCGACAAAGAATTCTGCAGCAAATACAACATCAGGACCACCCAAGCAAGAACGATACGAGATCTTTGCCTAGCAGATGGTCAGCCCAGTGCTATGGGACCAATTACCTGTAACTGGGGCACTCTGTAGGAAGACGGATCCTAAGATTGCGACTGGACTGAAGACTCAAAGTAGAAGTAAGGATCAAAATAAAGATAAAGATAATTCAAAGTAGAATCAAGCGGTAAAACTTAATATCTTTAAGCCTGAAAGCTTCAATCAATAAGTTCTCTTCGAGAATCATGGGTTATCAGAATAGGGTATCTCTTGCTTTAGTTAAGTAGAATAATGTAAGGCCAGAGAACCACGGTCAACAATTCTGAGCTTTCGCGAGCACCCCGTCCAGCTCAGGGCTGCCCAACTCACCTGCCTAGAGTGAACTAACACTCGGAGAGAGTCGGACCGCACGGATATTAACTATCTCCACAAATAGGAAGTGCTCCCAGTGATATCTCTCCCACTAAATCTGCATGAGCGAAAGCTCTGTCCTATCTGTAGCATATCAGTGTCCGACCGACATGCCAACTGTAGAGATAATATCCATTGGGACTCACTGGCCCAGCGGTGGTTTCGTCTATACCAGCTACGCAGTCCATCGGCAAATCTACTTGGCTATACTAAGCTGCTAAACCTGACTGCATGCTCCCACGATAAGAAATCTCCTGCTGCTTGACTGCATGGGCGCTACCCACAGTTAACCATTCGGGACCCCCTTAAATCGTGACAAGACTCACACTTCTAGAGTCCACTAATAACCCATAGTAATGCTACAGTTCGCGGGGTAGCCTGGGACTGGCTTTGGGGTGGTTGTCCTGGAAGCATTGTAGCTTCCCAGGTTAGCCCCAAGCCCTCTACTGTTAACCATACAACTACCCGGAGGTCAAAGTATGCCTGTAGGTGGTTCCCAGGTGTTATCCAGGTGGCGCCCCAGGAGGCGGTCACCCTCACACCCCTTATATATCCTGCGAACAGCTTCTGGTCGGTTGGACGGCCACAACTCATACAGTATTGTGGGAGTGTTTCTATGGATCTGACTTACTAGGAAGCACACAACTACACAGCCGTACCCTGCTGTCGCGCCGCGCCAACGCTGGGCCGCCGGGGGGTATTAGGAATATCCCCTCAAAGTTACAGGAGGTTCAGACCACTCCTGCTCCATCAGTACCCCGTTTCGTGCCATACCAAGCGGCTCTATGAACATCTGAGAGTCCCACTATAGTGGGATAACTTTCCCCTCAGTCCGCAGATGACTTTGTTGATGAAGGTAGCATAACTGGGGTACATCAGTAGGGTAACTGGGTCCCCATGGTAGGGTAATCATGTTTCCAAGGTAGAGTAACTTCACCATGTTATGCCTTTATTCTCTTCGGGAGTCCGCGCAACCACATATAATGTTGCCCCCAAGACCTGTGCAACGTTTACTATGTTTTTTTAACTTTACGCGAACATGTCTGCCACTAGTATACTAAGTATACTGGTCTATCCTCAATCTGGCTACCTCTTGGTATACCATATGGGCTTGAGACTAGTCCACTGTAGCTACCTATCTATAGGGTCATTACATTACCCATACGGCGAAAGTGCCAGTGGACATCAGCAGCCATAGGGAATTGGTCACTTTCTAAGTGGCTAAACAGCCCAACCATGAGGTAATCCTCGGGATGCCCTGGTTAAAGCAACACAGTCCCCGAATCGAGTGGGGCCAAGGAAAGATCACCTTCGAAAGCGAATGGTGTACGACATGGTATTCAAAGGAATCACCAATGGTATACACAATAACTGAAGATGAGGCGCGAGAAGAGAACTTGAATGTCGCGTTTAGTGCAAAGCCAAGCAAGAAAGATCAGAGGATCCGGGTTAGGTTACTCGACCCTCAAACAATGTTACTGACTCGAGGATCGGCAAGAGTGGCAGGACATGACCTGTACGCAAACGAAGGGAGTATTATTCTAACTCGTGGACAAGAAGTTGTCACAACCGGGATGTTACTTACACAACTAAGAGGAACCTATGGACGGATAGCACCATGGTGCACATGGCAGCTAAACATCAGATTGCTGTCAATGCACGTGTGATCGACTCCGACTATACAGGTGAAATCAAAGTCGTACTTGCCAACATGAGTGACCAGGACTACCAAATCCAAAAAGGCGATCGAATCGCACAACTCATCACGGAAAAAATAGTCGAAAGCGACTGTTATGAAGTCCCTACATTGGGAATGACCGACAGAGGTCAAAAAGGATTTGAAAGTATGGACACTTCCAAAGTACAGATCTGCGCGCTCAGCGCCCAAGCATTCGGAAAGTTTTACCGAAGACCCCACACGACCACAGGGATACTCACATACAACAAAAAGGAAAGACAAATAAGCCTAGAATCAGTTAACATCAGCACCGAGCTAGGCCATCAAAAGCGGAAAATACCAGAGGAAAAGAAAGGTAGAGGAAACGGTTCCTCAAGAATACCATGCATACTTGCACTTGTTCGAAGAAGAAGAAAAAACCGCATTACTGCCTCATCAACCAGAAGTAGAACTGGCCATCAAGCTGGAGGATGTACAAGGACAACCAGTCCAAAAGATTTACGCACTCTCCCTGGACACACTGGAGGAACTCTGGAATTATATCAAGCAAAATGAAGAACGCGGATGCATACGAGAAACCTACTCTGAAGGAGGATCTCCTATTATATTGATCAAAAAGAAAGACGGAAAACTTCAACTATGTGTCCATTACCGAGCACTCAACTACGTTACCAAAAAGACCGATACCGGCTACCATTGATAGAAAAAGCCTTAGACAGACTACGAACAGCCAAATACTACACAAAGCTGGACATCAAGGCTGCCTATCACAAAGTCAGAATAAAGGAAAGAGATGAATGGAAAACAACCTTCACCACGAAATACGGCACTTACAAATATTTGGTCATGCCTTTTGGGCTAACCAATACAGAAGTGGCGTTCCAAAGATGGATCAACAGAACCCTACAGTCATATATTGATATATGCTGCATAGTATACTTGGACGATGTTCTTATCTACTCAGACAGTCTGGAACAACACTAAAAGGATGTGGCAGCCATTATCCGAGCTAGATGGAACCCTGGAATGAAGCTCAGGCTATCAAAATGCGAGTTTCACCAAAGAGAAATAGAATACCTAGCATTTATCATCAATAACGAAGGAGTCAAAGTCGACCCTATCAAGACAGCGGCCATATGGGATTGGAAAGCACCCACCAGCAAAAAAGGAATCCAGGAATTCATGGGATTCTGCAACTTTTACCGACGCTTCATGGAGGGATTCAGCAGGACCGCTAAGCCGCTATACGATAGAACCAAGAAGGACATCAAATGGGAATGGGAAGACAAGGACCAAATCACCTTTGACGAGTTGAGACGAAAGTTATGCTCAACCCCAGTGTTGCCATACTTCAAGCCAGGGAGACCACTCCTTGTCGAAACCGACGCATTGAAATACATCTGCTCAGGCATATTGTGGCAACAGGACGATGATGGAAAATGGAAACCTATAGCCTATCAGTCAAAAACAATAAAGCCTGCTGAATGCAATTACGACGTGCACGACAAAGAACTATTAGCAATAGTTCAAGCACTCAAGGAATGGAGACATTACCTCAAAGGAAGCAGGCAACACTTCAGGGTCCTGACCGACCACAAAAACCTAATAAGGTTCACGACAACTAAAGAGTTAACAGATTGACAAATCCGGTAGAGCGAAGTCCTGAGCGGCTTCAACTTCAAATTCGACTACAGACCAGAAAAGGAAGGGCGGAAACCAAATTCGTTAACCAGACGAAATGCGGACATGCCCCAGGAAGGGGACGAAAGGCTGACAGAAAAAGAATGGATTCTCTTGCCAAAAGGGAAAGACTTAGACACTAGCATCCACGAATGGGAAACGATGGGTTTCATAGAAACCAGCGAAGAAGAACTGCACAACGAAGCAGCTGAGATGAGGAAATCCAAACGATAAGGCAAGTTTTGGACAAAGGAAGCAAAGAAATGAAAGGAGTGGTCCTAGGACTATGCCAGTGGAAAGACGAATATCTCTGGCACCAGGGAAAGGTTTGAGTTCCTAACAACGAAGGAATAAGGACGAACCTTATTCGACAACACCACAATATCCCTCAAGCAGGACATGGAGCAATGGCAAAAACAACAGAGCTCCTACAACGCAAATATTATTGGCCGCATATGCGAGATACGATAAAACAATACGTCAAGAACAGCGACACATGCCAAAGAAGGAAAGTGGTACGACATGCACCTTTTGGCCGGATGAAGTCAAACGAAGCTCCGAATCGGCTGTGGAAATCAATATCAATGGACTTCATCATGGACTTACCAAAATCGGAAGGAAATGACGCAATTTTAATTGTCATTGATCGACTTGCAAAAATGGCTCATTTCCTACCCTGTACGAAGGAAATGAACTCACGACAAGTCTCCGAAGTTTTCATGAGGGAAATATTTCAGCTACACGGAGTTCCCAAGCATATCTTAACAGACAGGGGATCCATATTTACGTCCGATTTATGGAAAGAAACCACACCGGAGTTGGGGATTGAACAAAGATTGAGCACAGTATTCCACCCTCAGACGGACAGGCAAACGGAATGGACGAATTGTACTTTGGACCAATATTTCCAGGCATACATCAACTATCAGCAAGACAACTGGAAAGAGCTCCTACCAATGGCTGAATTCGCATACAACAACGGATATCAAGAAAGCATTAAACGCACACCCCTCTATGCGAACTACAGAGTCAACCCCGAACATCAGACTATTGGACAATTAATGCAAGAGCAAATCACCCCACCAGAAAACATAAGTCAATTACACGACATACTACAAGCGGAAATGACGGAAGCGCAATTAAGGCACAAAGAATACTATGATGCGGGAAGAAAACCCAATCCGAATTTACAATCAGGAGATATGGTATGGTTATTACCAAGAAACCTGCGTACTACACGGCCATGCAGGAAGCCGAACTACAAGACAATTGGACCATTCAAAATGTTGGCAAAAATAGAAGAAAGCGCTTATAAGCACGATCTTCCACCCTCGATGAGGATCCACAACACATTCTACATCTCTCTTCTTGAACTCTACCACAACGACAAACTTCCCTCTCAACGAACACAACCACCACCACCAATTATCATCGAAGGAGAACCAGAATACGAACTCGAGGAGATAATCGACTTACAACTACACTACGGAAAACTACAATACCAAGCCAAGTGGACAGGTTATCCTCCTGAAAACGACAAGGTTTGATACCCCTTCAATGATTTCGAAAATGCAGGCATCGCAAAGCAACAGTTCTACCAACAGTACCCAGGGAAACCCTCTCTCAATCAAGATCGAGGAACAAGAAAATGGAGAGACCTAGGTCTCAATATCACTAACACCACAACTCGCACCACCCCTACCGCCTCCAAGAATAACGACACTGAGACCGCCAACACCCAAGACCACCCAACAGGGATGGGAAACCTCGGTGGGGCTACCAACGAGCCCCCCATATCAAGCCCCATACAAGTTGGAGGAAGCAGAAAAGAAGGAACGGTCTCGACAGGAGCACGCTCAGCTGTCCTGAACAGCATGTTATGACGACAGGTGCCAAACCCACTTTCAAGACAAGGAAGCCTTAGGATGGTTTCCCCAAGACCGATCTTGGTCTGCCCCATTACCACCAATATCGCGAAAACAACAAAGAGCAATAAAGGAAACATCACCAAAACAGAATTACCTGGGACAAATGCAACGAGGACAAATGTTTCGTCCACACCCAGGAAAAAATAGGGGCGGGATACTACCCCCAGGAAAATGGCGAAAGGAAACCTCTATCACGAGGGGACAGACGGCACCTGAAACCGGAACAAAGAAGGAAATTCGGCGCCATAGGGACACGGCAGGAGAGGGAGGGGAGCGCACCAACTCAACCAGACGTCAGAGCCTTACAGAACCAAGTCCAGGAATTGCTGGATGAAAAAGACCAATTCCTAAAAAACAAGGACAAATACCAACGGGAGCTAGCAGACCAGTCAAGCACGATAAGCCAAATGGGCGAAGATGTTCAAGGACTTCACAAAACAGTCGCAGGATCTGGTTTCAGCCTAGCAAGGTTGATGAAAGAGGCGGAAGACGGGAGACGCTAGAACACGGAACTCAAGCACAGGAATCACAGCCTCGGAAAGAGCTCAGAGGAGCTGGGCAGTGGTTGTTAGATTTGGGTAAGCGGGACCGATGCTAGTGGGAGACGGGAGCTAATATCACAAATCGTGACTAAGCAAGGCAGATTTCTCATGGCTAAAACTTATTAGTCATAAGGTATGTCGGATTTCACACTATAACATTGTTTGACTCATTGTTCTCACATGACTGTGTACTTGCAAGTGATCGTTATATTATGATTGGTTGATTGTTTCATGGCTCACGATTGTGATGTTATATGATGTAATGACTTTCGCACATGACTCAGATTATGAGTCATGGGTTTCACGCATGTGGCTCATTTGAGCACCTGACTTGGTTTATAGGTTATAAACGGTTAACGGTATGTTGTGCAGTGACTCATACAAGTCATCTGATGGATTTCATGCTATGACTCATTGTGAGTTATAGAAGTTATGTTATGCGAGGTGATGAGTCACCAGGGTTAGTGTTGTAGGAAGATGCCTATATAAGGGGGTTGGTTCCGCCCAAGAGATAGGATCTTCACCCAACCATCTAAGTACGTTTCAATACTTAAGTTGCAATACAATTATATTTACTCTCTTTACACACTCTCTTCCCATACGAACGAACTCAGAGACTATTGTGATAGTCTCAACACCGGGTTGCCCGAACATAGCACTATTGGGATAGTTCTATCAAGCACCACGATCCACCCGTCTTACTATCTAAGGAGATAGTATCCTTTGCGGGATCGCTCAAAACCATGCCAGCCAGTTCCATACTATCTGAAGAGATAGTACCTCCCTACTCCTTGGTACGAGAAGATGAGACTCGCTTACAAAGATGATTGTCGTTGCCTGTTGCATACCTACTCAACAATAGAATTGTTACAGCTGTCGATATGTCAATGGAGCCCCCGAAAATAGCAGGCTGGATAGTACCCCGGCTGGAACGATTATGTGGTCAGGAATCCTGAGGTGGTCAGGCAGCTCCAGCAAGCTGTGAATAAATTGAAAGTCAAGTGCTTTCTGAAGGTGAGACCTGTCTTCAGGCTGGTCTCTCGAATAGTTCAGGAGAGCGGTTGAATATATCGCTATGGTGCACAATTTATACTGCTATGTACTAGTAGATAATACTACACAAGTGCGAGGAGGTTGCGTTGCATGCTAAGTCAGGAGGAATTCTATGGTAGGAGAGCAGATTGGTAGGTATTCTAGTTCATATTCTTCTAAGCAAGATGGACAATAATCTCAGTATTTATACAGGAAGCGCGCTCGCCATATAACAAAGAAACTTAAGGGGAAATATAGTGAGAAACATTAGTGCGAACCATGTTTGCCCCTATAAACCTGCCAAGAAAATCCCAATAAAGTATGCGTAAATCCTTAGGGATGTGAGGGAATAATTAGGAATAATCATGCATGATATGACCAAGACAGATGCATAAAGTAATGCATAAACAACTGTGATATCACGAACACCAGATAAGGAAACACCTAAGACAACCTCTAATTGTTATCATGAAATATTAATGAAAGATACGCAATTATGTCTTAGCTGTAGTAATGTCTGCTGTGAACAGGTAAAACTGGGAATATCAGCAAAAAAACTATTTTCTCTTGACAGACAGAGCCCGCTTCAGGACGAATAGTATCCGCTCTTTGCCTCCGGTCCTCCCAGATCTCCCGCGCCTTCTTTGCCTTTCATTTGTTGCGTCTGGTGCACCCGGATGGCCCACTTTCCCTCCACAGCATCCGACCCGCTTGTTGCGGCCCCCCCCTCTCCTCCTGCATCCCCCTTGTATCCGTCCCCTTATCCTCTCGTCTACTTGCCTCCTGCCTACTCCTTGCGGTTGCGTGCGTCCCGCGACCATCACTGCTACCCTCCCACCTCTGGCGACCTAGATCTGTCCACTTCCATAATTCTCTTACGGTTCACAAGACGCCCCGCGCAGCCGCCATGCAGACCCCCTACTTTGGTTGGCTTGCCTTTCAGCAGGAGAGCATAGTTTTGCATTAATCATCCGCTGAACTCAGGCGGCCAAGCTGAAGCCGGACACTTTGTACAGGAATCTCTCCCTTCAGTCGCCAGCTTCAACTTGGCTGCCTAGTCAATTCAATTTATTTAAAACATTACCTTAAACGCTCACGGCTCATGTAGTACTCCTCCGGCCGAGTGAAAGCCGGACACTCAATATGGGCACTGCCACCATAAGTGTACGGCTTCAACTTGGCCATATATTCATACGGAACAATTCATCCTATTTAAAACATTCCCTTCAATACCCGGGAATCATGTATGACTCCCGCGGCTGAGTTGAAGCCCAATACTCAATATGGGAACTGCCACCTTAAGTGTCCAGCTTCAACCCGGGCGGATATTCGTGTGGAACAATTCAACCTATTTCAAACATTCTCTTAAATGCCCGCGGATCGTGTAGTACTCCCCCGGCGAAGTTGAAGCTTGACACTCAATACGTGAACTGCCACCTTAAGTGCCCAGTTTCAACTCAGCTGAATAAATACTGTACATAATTGGATAGAATAATTTAATATATTTCATTAAACATCCTCAAATCAATCCTGTGATTCACTATCCATTGCTTCTCACCGCTAGGAATTACCTGCGCCTCTCCAATCACTGGCCTTATACTGACTATTCGCATGTCTCGACCATTGATCCGGTTGTGACTCGAATATGTCCTCTCGGAATGTGAAATCTGCCACCATTGATCGGATCGAGTATGCGAACTAATACCAGGCGATGGACAGCTGCGGCCTCACTTAGAATATTTCTTATCTTGAAAAGTGCTAGCAACCGACCTACTACGCGTTCCTGTAAATCTCCCTAGTTCGCTTCCCCACCAGTCTGGACCCACACCCAATCGTTTCTAGAGCCACCATTGCGGAATGCCTTTGTTCCAGTGCAGCGGGCCCGGTGGATCTGAAACCTGTCAGTTTCCTGAAAGTCAGGCACTGGGATTTCAAGCTGAGAAAATCCTTCTATAGGAAGTAACCCAAGTTCGGCGGGGTCCGCAGGCAACCGCCGGTCATCCGCAGCAGTCTGCCTGATAAAATGCAGTATCTCCTCCATCATGTTGGAATAATGGATATCGAGGGCTGTGCATAATTCGGTCAGCGTGCTGGTGTTCTTCATACAGCCTTTAAGCACCCGGCGAGGTGTGCTGCGACTTGGTACAGTCGGCATTTCCATCCCCCTATCTTCTACCACAATCACACCTTCAACTTTCGAAAGTGCTTCTATTGTCTGCAACGTTATTCCTAGGGCGTGCTGGCGGCCATAGTGCGACAAGATCTGTCGGGCGGCTTCATTCTTGTTTGACCTGCGGTAGCCATCTTTAATCTGATCCTTATGTGCTAGTTCATCGATCTCAGTTGAATACATCGATATGGATCCAAAACGCCGTACGTGGGAGGCAAAGTGAGTCAGGTAGTGCATCTTGATGAAGTTGAAGTGGTTCTCACACCGTATCAAATCTGCCTGCCGATCAGACCTTTCAACCCTCTCTTGATCAGCCAGCCGACAGCGATTAGCCACGGTGCTATGCCAGACTTCTTTAGCACGCTGATCTGCCATTAGTTCCCTTAGCTCCTAATCCTGGCAATTTGCTTGAGCACAGGTGGCCTTCGAGGTACGGAACTCAAGACAAATGACCTTTATCCGGTGGAATGTCTGCAGGTAGCTTTCAATGTAGGAAAGTGTGTCTGGTGTATTACTGCGATATTGAGCCATGAGAGTGAAGTCCACGAGCACGCTAACACACTTCAAAGCGCTCTTGAAATTCTGATACTGAGAACTGTCCGGATTTCGCAATGCGGACGCAAATACGGCTGAAATACAATGGCCGAGATTGCGCTTCTCCTTTCCTTGCCATTGTGTGATTTCGCGATAGGCCTTTTTGGGTACGCTGAATCCGGGGTAAGGAGGAATTTCTTTCCAAGCATAGTCGAACACCTGCTGCCGTTTATGCATTTTCAGGAATCCTTCCACCCCTTCCATCATATGTTTGAATAAGCCAAGGTACTAGATGTTGTGCAAGAGGTCCAGCTTGTGTAGGTCCGCGGGGCTTACTCGGTCGAGTCCGGTGAATACATTGTTTCCTATTTTCACGCCCAACCGCTGAAAGTATTCTGCAATGCCGGCCGCTTTCGCCGGCTCATGCCTCAACTTGAAGGCTTTCTCTCTACATAGCATGTAGTCGCGGGTCTCATACATCCACCACAGATCCCCATCGAGCTCCTCGCATGGAACCTCACACTTTGGGTATAACTTGCTGCCTATTCCTTGCAAGGCTGCATGCTCAGCATGATCTGCAATCCAGGCCGACAAAATGGGAAAACAAAGACATGTTTTGCCGTCTGCACAATCCATTAAAGTTCCTTCTCGAACAACCTGCTATAATGGTGCCAGGACAAGATCGAAAACAGCCTGCAGGCCATCCGCATTGGTCTGCCGCTGGGCTTCATTGGCACGGGCTGATTCACCAGTGAACTTTGGCTGTACTAGAAGCAATGCCAGAAGGAGGATTGGCATCTCGGCAGGGCCGCTTCTTGTCCTCGAACAGATATTGCCGATCGTCATGTATACCGGCCAGGCTTTCTTATCTCTGGAGAAATTGGTAAGGTGCGTCTAGTCAGTCAATCCAATAATGGGCACCACTGTGGACCCGGCGGGCAAAGCTTTCCACCAAGGAACAGAATGGGCTGTTAGCACTGGAAATAGCACTCCAAGAACTTGTCAGGACCTATCTCATACCTGCATATCCCACCACCAGCCCGCCGTATGCATCTCTGAATATAATCGCTCTCCACTTGAATCATATTCTTGAATAGGTGCGTAAACCATATCTGAGCTATACGCGACCTGACAGATCAGGTAGCGGACACAGTCAATAATATTTCGATAATAGAAAGTTGTTGCATGTCGACCATCATGAATACTGGCTTCCGCCCACACGACGTATTCACGAAATGGGTCCAGTATGTCGAGGTGTTGTTACAAGCAATAGGCGGACCGGAATGTTCTGATATCCGTACCGCCTAAACCTTCCGCAAAGTAAGCGTCGATCTGCGACTTGGCTATCTTGCTCCAGACAAACCAGCTCGCCAAATTAAAGTTGTTTTCAGATGAGAAAGGGCTCCAAGAGTCATCGGTCATGGCCTTGTTGAGCTCTGTATAGCCAGCAACTTCGCCGAGTGGTCTGCCGGTACCGGGAATAGTTTCTTGACCCAAAGGGCGCACGCAGACTGGTGGGTGCGAAACGTCTTCCATGTGTGAATCGTTCTGCATATCATCTACCATACCACTTGCTGTATGGAAATCTGGGATCTCGAGCCTGCAATCAGATTCGTAGTCTGAGTCGGTCAGGTTTTCAAGTTTATCACGAACAAAAGTAGATCCTATGGAAGCCGCGTCCGCAATGGCGCTGAGGGAAAGAACGATATCAAGATGCATTGTCTGAAGGTGTTTTTCATATGCAGCGGCTTGTTGATAACGTCGCCTGCAATAAGGACACTTTGTTGTCTTTGAGGTCATCATGTGTGGTGTTTCTCTTTCAAGTAGTCTGGCAGATAGGCTGAGCGGCTGCAGCGGAGTCAGTCTTTCAAAGTGAAGGGTAGGTTTCTTTCAAGGGGTAAATCGGGAAGATTTCAAGTATGTTTAGTCGGATGACAAACGGGTCCAGACAATCAAGCTGCCAACCGTTATTCACGGTTTAACTGGTGAAACCTGTTCTTTGTTGAGAGTATGGGAGGGCCTTGGCTCATGGGCCGTGGCTCCCATGCCGCTCCGTTGCGGCTTAAACCCTTATCTGAAACCTATCGTCATTGTAGATGGGTCACATGACTTTTCAAGATATATCAAGTTTGTACAGGGTACAATCCTGCGAACCCCACTAAAACCGTTCTCGTGCAGTCTATATAAGCTCTCTCTTCCCCCGCTTCCATCTTCTCTTCATAATTCTTTCCCCAATCACAATCACATCCTCGATCCGCCAGCCCATCCTAACAGGACCCACAAAGCTCAGCACAACCTCTCACTCATCCGCAGTATCACCAGTGTATCCTCAGCTTATTTACGATTACCTATCTGCGTTTCCCTAGCCAATAACCTTTTCACAGCCATTACCATCCGCAGAACTCCCTTTACCGTCCGCCAGGCCCACTCTATTATTTTCGGATCTTCCACAATCCTTCATCCTCAAAAGTACCAGCATCTACTACCAGCCATCCTCTATCCACTGAGGGACCATTTAAACCCCCCCAAAAAGCATCCTCTTTCTGATCCATCAACCACCCCCTACTCCGATCACTATTACAATGGCAGCCTCAAAGGTTGGTTTCACTTTCGAAAAATCGGCGTCCTTTAAAAACGACGGCAATGTTACCTGGTGTAAGCATGTTTCTGGCTTCCCCCACCCATGAACCTATAGTCCGGAGTATAAAGTCTGGCGAAATGCTATGAAATGTAAGATGGAGCAAGACAGGATCCCAGGGTAGAAGCAGAGTACTGCCGCACAATGGGCGGCCATCCAAGCACATGCCCTTACCCTCCAGCCTCTTAGCCAGAGGTCGGGACTCTGGCAGGCTAATAACCCCTGTGGCGAAAGTTTTACCGAATGCCTCGACCTTTTGCTAAAGGACATAGCAAAAAAACATCAGGGTATCTTAAGAGACATGTTGAAAGCGCCTGTGGCAACTGTTCCAGTTGCGGACCCCACCCACGTCAGAAATGATCGTAATTATCCCCAAGCATCCGCAATAAAGATGTACCATATATGCTAATACATCTCCTGCAGGTCTCGGCGGTCCGCGGTCTGTCCGTCTCTGGATAGATGAGCTATCCGTAGTCCGCCCAAGCAGCCCACTTCCTGTCGGGATGGACAAGATCCAGTGGCAAAGTTGTGGACATGTTTACTGGATGGAGCTAACTGAGCCCACCTTTCTGAACCTGCTACCGGGCATAGACAAAACCATGGCACCAGGTGTCAGATTTCGTATCCTTATTGGTGCAACAAGACAGGGTACACGTCTGCTGCAGGACAATTCAGAGGAGCCGCTACCGCTTGCTGAAATGATCCGAATCACAAATAGCCGACTTGTCCGCATATGGTGGTCTTTGAATCCGCCAAGCGAACCAATAGATCTGCTCTTCAGTTGCCATCGAAGGAATGATACAGAGGATAGCACTCCTCCTCCCGGTGAGATCAGGTTTGCTTCACGTGATAACCGGGGCCCCCCTCCAGACACCTCGAATGACGGGTCCGCCGGTAGCGATGATAGACAGAGCTCAGATGGCCACCAGCCAGAGTCATCCGCTGCGGCCGCAAAGCGAACTACCTCAACAAGGACCACCAGGAGCGGTAATACCACAAAAAAGACTGGGCGAACACACAGCATCAATTGGGTGGACGTTGGCGAATCAGAGCCAGAGTCTTCTGGTACGCAAGCTTCTGTCCCTTGTGCGAACTTGGGCACTCATGCTTTGAGGTCTAGTAGACAAGGAGAATGGGAGACTGACCTAATGAAAGCATCCCAGACGCCAGCCGATAATAGTGGCAAACGCAACCTCGCAATCATGCAAGAGGCTGATGTGCCATATGGTTCGGATGGAAGTCCGGAACCCCAGAGGAAGGTGGCCCGCCAGGTGGGGGCAATTGATGCCAGCATTGAGGTTGAGCCGGACACACGCGATGGGGAGCATAATCTGAGTTGGCAACTGGCTGACAGAACTAGTCTGACAAAGAGTCCGTCTCCGTTTACTCCCAATCCGGGTCACCATCATGCGTCTGCAGCCTCTGAGCAGGCAGAGGCGAGAAGGTCAGCCGCGCATCTTTTGATACTGGCCTCAGGGGCCGAGCAGCCTGTCAACACATTGGCAACACAAGTCGATACACTGGCAGAAGCCATTCCCCCTCCGAGGATTCGCATACCAGCGATGTGTCTGCTGATATTCCGACAGCTGAAGCAGTGGGAAGAGAATTAAGCCCGCCCGCTGACTCCCCAACAGACTCGAGTGCATACTCTACACCTGGTAAGTTCCGGTTACGACTACCAGGTTTTTCATCCATTCTGTTGGCACGGTCTGCCGCAGTTCCGGCAGAAACGGGCGTTGGGTGTCGGCTCAAGTCCGTTTCTGTCCTGGCTCACTAGCTCTGCGAACAAAGCTCTCCTGCCCTGACCAATGTGGCTAATGTCTAGCTAGCTGAGGGTGCAGGTCCATTTCAAGCAATTAACAAGTACTAGGCCATGATAGACCCTTTGACTTTTCCTTTTGGTGTTTTCATTTTTGTTTCTAGAGTTCATGTTATTCTCGCTGTTTCCTGACTATTTCTCTTTTAGATTAGCCTGCTACGTCTGGGCTACTTGCCCTGATCAGTATACTTAATTTAGACCTTCGACTGTCCGCAGATCCTGCGGGTGTTTCCTTTAGGTGTTTTTCATTTGGAGTTTAACTTTTAGAGTTTTGCGAGTTATCCTTGTTTTTTTTCCCACACATTTCTTGTTTGAATTGGCCCGGCTGTTGCCGTTACGGGTTACCCAAACCAAATGTGATCTACGGACACTTTGTTGCTCTACGGGGTCCCTCTTAGAGTTTTGCAGACCATTCTTGTTTGTCATGAGCTATTCTACGTTTACTAAGTCGGCTCGTGGGACCTGCTCTCAGAATCTTCGCAGATCATTCTTGCTCTTTTCCAGCTCTTTTTCGTTTGGTGTATGTTTTCTCTGCTGGCTTTAGCGGTTTGCTCTTTGGACTTGTGCCGATCATTCTTGTTCTTCTCTAGCTGTTTTTCGTACGGGGTTGCCCCTTTCATTACTATTCCTATCCTAGCTTTTCATCTTATATCCCATCCGTTGAGCCTTAGCTGCAGCTTTCACTTTCTGCGATTAGCGTCCAGGCCCGAGCCCTAGCCTTACCCGCATTGGTTTCTGTCCGCTTGGCAGACCTACTCATACTAGATTAGTCTGTACATTCTGATAAACCTTTTTTCATCTGGTTCAGGAACCCCAACTAGCTAACACTCGTATTGCCCCAGTGAAATCCCAGCACGGCCAAGTCTTCAGGTGCAAATTCCTATTTCAGGTATCAAGCTGCAATTTGGACGCGCGGTGTGTGCTGACGCCAGCGGACATGAAAGCGAGTGATAAACTGTGAATGTCCTTAGTTCTTAAGGTAGCTGGGCCGACCATTTCGATCTTCCAAGTTCACACCCTATATCGTGCTCTTAGCTACCTACCAATAGAGGCTTCCTAACACCACCTGCACCTCAACATCATACACTGCAATTCTCTTCTATCACTATTCACCTGCATACTATGTCACAACAACAGCGGCTGCTTATGGCGGACCGAGCGCATTCATCGAGGCACGAAAGGCAAAGGCAAAGGGAGGTCCTTCGCGGACATTTCCAGGGATCTGGGTCCAGGGACAGATTAACTATAATAACATCACCCAGTGTTGAGTCTGTTATGGTTGGATCCGCTCTAGGTAGGAGGAGGGATACCGTGTGAGAGCCAGCTTCTTCACGACTCCAGGTACCAGAGCCTGTTCTGTACAACCAGTAGCAGGACTTAGAGTCAGCGGATGAGAGTCTAGACTCTAATGATGGGGAATATGAGGGTAATGATGGCCAGAGTGAGGAGAGTGAGGAGAGTGAGGAGAACGAGTTAGGCCAGCATGCGGACAATATGGATCATCCATCGGCCTGGGGAGTGCAAAGACCAATTGGGCGTGAGTTTCTTAGCTTGCAGCACTCGATACTAACAATCACCCCTGGGAATACCCAGAATTCCAGCAGGAGGATTAGTTACCCCAGACAGAGAACGTCTGCTCAAGTACGAGTTAGCCAAAATGGTTGTACATCTGCCATTCCCTCCCGTTCGCCCACAGACTTCAATCCACTTGCGATGCCTGTGATAACCCCAAGTCACCCAGATCCAACCGTGCGGGAATTGGATAGCGGAGGACAGCAAGCCAGCAGTAGGCGAAATATGGCAACTGGGCTTGAGCGTACCATTCTGGTCAGATCCTGTGACCTGATGTAGGACTGGACGATCTTCGTCAATCCGTTTCCGGACCCAATTACACTGACCGAAGAAGTCCGCACATGTTAGAGCAATGCCCGGACCAAATTGGGCTTTCCCGACTTTGCTGATGCTACCCCGCCCTCAAATGACCAGGTAAGTTACCCCTAATCAATAACCGACATCCTATCCTAGACTAAATGGAATGGCCGCTGGTCACTGATTTGCAGATCCGGGCAAAGTACAGCGGATGCAGATCTCAGTATCTGCATACAACAAAGAAGTCTATAACAGAACTCTATAAGCTCAATATTCAGGATCCTACAGCCTGTGCACGAAGAGTGGAATACCTACTTGCGGCGGATAGGTTTATTTGCCCGCCGGGCAGCTATGAGGTATCTTTTTGACATTTGTTGGGATTGTTTCTCATCAGAGTAAGACTAAATTGATCTAATCCAGCGGACAGCCAATTTCTCTTAGATTCCCAGCACCCCAGATTCCGAGTGTAATATTGGCTCAATATTACTCTGGCCCGAAAAGGAAAAGCATGATGGATGAGAGTTTCCTGGATAAGATTGATAGCCTGTTTATCTGTCTGACAGCTGCCATATTATGTCATTAACTGCAATGTTGGCGGACTGGCATCTGTATCGATAATGTGGCTTTCACAAGGGCCACTTCCGGGGGTAATAAAAACAATGTGTACTGGGAGGTTTCGAAAGTGTCCGGATCTGCCGACAGCCCGGGAATCCGGACACTTTTGAAAATAGCAAGTACTCGAGTTACGTGAAAGGTTAGATAAGGGATAGATAGCCCTGCTGGAACGTCAGATACGATCCTGGGGCAAAATGGGAAGAGTTTGGCAACGTCAAATAATCCAGTGGATAAGGACGACATTGGAGGCCAGAATCGCGAAGAAGCGGTGAAAGCGCGTTGAGAGCATGGCAGGATATAACAATGATGAGGACTCATTGAGGCGTGAGTTTGGTAGTGATACGGAGCGGGATAAATTGGAGGCCGCTGGCGGCCTCGTGGATTCAGGAGGAGGACATGGTCGGCAGGAGCCGCGGCGAGAAAATGGGCCCAATCCAGGAGCACTGGTTGGTGCAGCACAATTCCAAGACCCTGGGGAGGCGGAATCGCATGTTGAAGAAACCGATGGAAAGGATAGGGAGAATGGTTTTATCACCACTCACTGATCGTGTATATATATGTAATTAAATTAAATTAAATTACGCATGCTAAAAGGGTCAGGAATGGTCAAACAATAGTAGTGTGCGAGTCGGTGGGCAGGAAAGGCATGAGAATGAATTGCACGAATGGTTATAAGCTGCGCAAGTATGAGTAAGGCATCTAGCGGGCAATTGTAGGTTCGGAAGACATGAAATGTGTCAGGCAGATGGTTATAAATGGCGCAGGCTTGGGTAAGTCGTCTAGTGGGCAGCTGTAGGTTGACAGGCACGGGAATGAGTCTGGGGGGCTGTTAGAAGCCGGGGAAGACGGTGGGAGCCTGCGAGCGGACCGTAAGAGGCCGGGGAGGCGGCAAGAGGCATGGAGTAGAGGAGATAGGATGTGGAGAGCTGAGGAGAGAGCCGCACGAGAGGGCAAGAGAGGGCAGATGTCCACCAGATATGGGAGAAGACGGGCTGGGATCCGAGGGTGGAGGAGGAAGGGCTGCACGTGTTTGGAGGGATGAGGGCGGAGGAAGTAATGACGGGAAAACGTCCGCCGAATACGCGAGAGGACTGAGGGAATCCAGGAGTATGGGAGAAGCGGAGGTGATGTTGGTGGGGTTCCAGATGAGAAACAGATTCAGGGAGAGGTTAGTGACGGGGTTAAAGGAGAGAGGGTATCATGGAAAGAAAGCTGGCGGGCGGGGGTATCGGGGGTATTGGCCGGCAGGAGACATGTCGCGGCCGCAAGACATCAGCAAAAGGGCAGCATGGGAACACGTGTATTGGGAGCGAAGGTATGAGGAGGCTGGGCACTGGGGGTAGAGTATCAGGGGGGGGGCTGCGCCAGGGGGGGTCAAATACATCAGGATGCCAAAAGGGCCTTGGCCAATACATCCGGACGCGCAAGTCAGCGTCCAGATGCATTGGACGCAGCCCTTTCACTTACAGACGGAATGAGCCCAGGAAGACGCACCCCGAACAGGAGTTGACGTTATAACCGCCTGGAACGTCCGGCGCACAGGGTGAGCGGGGAGAGACAGAACACAAGGTAATTCTTTTTGCTGATGCAACAAGCACTTTAAACTCATAATATTGGATAAGTATTATAAGATATGTGCCAATGACAACTGTTGCTATGCAAACTTCAAACCAGATTAACTCAAAACTGGGTTTAAAGTGTCAAGTCAATTTTCCCATAATAACACTCAAATATCAAAATTCTGAGTGGAACTTCTCAGCCCTTAGTGCAGTCGAAGGTGATATATTATCAATTACTAATTCAAAAATAAGGAATTTTTCTTGTGAGAAGATACTACATACCAAATGACTGCTTGTAGCTCCTGTCCTTCCTGCACAGTGTAGTATCCATTCATCCTGCGTGCAAAACATCTTGTTTGTAATAATAACAGGACCAAGGAAGTATCCTTCTTTGAATAATAACCAACTACCAGAGTCTTAAAACGAGTCCTTCTCCAGCCAATCTCAGAAGCCAGTCACAGACCAAGGCAGAGGAGTGCTGAACTATATGACATACCATTGAAGTACTTGTGATAGGGGGAACTGTGGGGAGAATGGGAGAGGGAATAAATGTTCATGTGGAGGAAAATGTAAACCTCTGTTTATCTGTTTTGCCACTATAAAAAGTTGCTTTCAGACAATATAAGGCATCCTGCTCGGAAGTTCTCGTACTTGCATAGCTTCTCAGGGGCGAAATAGACAGTCTATAGTGAAAAATGAACTAGTTGATAATTGCGGTAGACCAGGCATTAGAATGGCTGCTATGGGATCTGATGTTCTGACTATTATTTTCAGGTATCTTTGCTCCTGTAACCCTACTGATACACTTCCACAACACAAAAATCTGTTGAGAATCTACTTAAACAAGCAAAAGCATTTTCCTTTTAGGTATAAAATGGTCTTGAATGTGGTTCAGTCGGTTTGAATATATCGTTCATGCCACCCGCTTCTGTTACTCCTGCCTCTCCCAATACTTCACCCCTCCCCTAGTGCCACGCCGTTTCTACTCCTGTCGGCCACTGTCAGATTGTAACCGCGTCTACCGACCATAGCTTAGGGGGTGCCTGCCTTGCCGTGATTTGAGATAGCGGTGACTTCACATACACTATGGAGTTTTCCCGAATCATGATTCGAAAACACTGCCAAGTCAAACGCAATGAACATCTCAAATCATTGTGCGCAATAAAACACCCCCTTAGTTTGACGTGCAAACTGGATCACGACTACCAGTTAATGACATCTAACATGCCTACAGGACTCAGGATATTCCCTTTCGGGCAAACAGTATTCCTTTTTGGGAGGATTTGTTTCCGAGCGCTGAGAATAGTGCTTGGACTGGGACAGTGGATTACACTAGTAAGTACACAACTCGAGCACTATAATCATGAAACACAAATACCGGCACTGCGAGCATTCCCCTACTAGCCACTATGACTAGTCACCCACGACCCACTTGAAAGCGTAGCGAACCCAGATTTCGTCCCTAATCGCCACTAAGTTAGTCAATGATCGATAATTTCAATCTGATTGGCCAACCCCAAAAAAAACGGGATCAAACAGGCAAGACACACTCGCAAGGCAGCAAACACACTCCTATGATACTTGCAAAATAATCAAATTCGGTTCCACAAGACCGCATTGTTCAACTAGCAGGCGGAAGACCTCACCCCCCCCCCCCCCCCCATTCCCACCTCCCTCCAAAGGTATCCTACTCTATGGGTGTTTATCAACCACCCACAATATAAACAAAAACCTATCCATGATTAAATCAAGGTAGGGAATCCATGTGAATCTATCTTCAAACAACTTTTTTGTTTTTTTGCCACTAGGAGAATGTTGCTAATGATAGCTGAGCAAATTTTCGGCCATTAGGAAAGTGGTACAGTACGGTACTTCCGATTTTGCTTGAGACGTCTATATTATAAAAGATACATTCCCATGTGTCAGCTGTGATATATTTGCGGTAAGAGCACACAAGCCCCATGCAATCAAACCTTATGGAAAGTTCGAGCTGTTAGTAGGAATTACCCTGTAGAAAATTGTTCCTTGAGCTTTGCGAAGTGGGATGCCCTGGGTGGAAAATGGGGGAGTGCCAAGATCTTCCGCACATTCATTCTAGCTGTCCCCGTGTCCCACATAGCGCCCTAGTCGAGCCTAGGGTAGACAGAAAGGGCCACACACTCAAAGGAACGGAGGAAAAGGTTCTTGCATTTCTTCCCTTTTATGATATCACAGACATATCATTTCCCCGTATTCAATTCCAGGTAAGGGAATTCCCTCTCCTCCTCCGCCTGAAGCTTAACGCACTCTGCTCTACCCTACCCCAATCCAACCCCCCCGTCAAGATATACTCTACCTGTCACAATACCTCCCCAAACTACATACCAATACCTTTCCGCGGCCCCATGACCACAACAAACTACCCAGCCAGATGAGTCTGAATCCCACGCCTGCGAACCCCACAGAAAGAAAAGCAAAAACAACTATTTCACTCTCAGGCACCTCCCACCACCCCCCCTCCCCCCACTGTGCAGTAATAGCTCCGAATGTAAGTGAAAAGCGTTATAGCCAATGGCGAGCTTCCAGCTACTATTCTGGAGAATAAGAATCTTCCAATAGGTGATATAATAGATACAAAACTTGTGTTCAACATAAGCTAGCTAACCACATACAACCACGGGCAAGTAATCTACCCCCCCACCTCAAGCACAAACAGGCACAGGCACCCCCCCCCCCCCCCCCCTCCCAATCCCCCCATCACAGCTCGAACCCCGCAATCCCCGATATAACATCCAACAAGCCGCCACTCACCCAGCAAACCGTAAGTGCCTGGCGAACGATATATCCCGCATCACCCAGCCAGCAAGAACCGGCAAACACCCTTCCGCTAAGACGAAACCTACAACTGCGTCAAAACCGGAGCTCCGAAAGACCTTGCCCCCGCTAGAATTTAAGGAGTTAGTTATTTAGCCAGGCCATGGCGTTCCATCGACGAGACGAGACAAAACTATGCAGTATTATAAGAATTTTATTTGAGCGAACTAGCGCCTGACGTTCCTCGCCAGTTAATGCGGTAGTGCTGCGCTATGCTTGGGCACTCACGCTGCTACCGGTATGTGCTAGTTAGTTCCTTAAATTTCTAATTCCTCGCCCCAAGGCGTAAGTAAATACTCGAATTCATGGTGAAAGTAGGTATATATCTTACATCACACACACACCAATCATTCTTCAAACGTATACCCCCTCCAACATACCACCACCCTTTCCCCAGCTACACGTACCGTACGTATCTAAAGTACACCACGCAGCATAACAACCCCAAAACGCAGGAAGACAAAATATTTGTAATGACCAATTATTTCCCCCAGTGCACCTCTGAGCGCTTAGACCCCCCAGCACTTTCCTGCCGGAAACCTACACTGTACTGTATAGAATCGTATAATACTCTAACTTTGACCACCTGCGACAAGTTAATTATTATTATTATACCAAGTTAAACGTGTTTTTTTCCCCCCTCTCGTGTATTGATTGCTACTGTACTAGTAGTATTATATCACAGGAACGGCTCCTAACTTAGAGAAACAATGCCCGCCCGCACAATCATTTCCCCTTCCACTGGGAGGGATGATGGTGTGGCACAGGGATACGGTAACTTGGTCTGCAGATTTGCCGATGTATAATATAATACGGTAGTTGTGGTGTTTGCCTGAGCCTTTGGTAAAAAATGCGCGATAATTGTATGAGGCATACTTGTTGCTGAGGGCGGGAAGATGATTCATGGGGGGGGGAGTGTTCGCCGGTCGTGCTGGTTTTCAAGTGGGAAGGGTGAGTAGTCATGTAACATGCTGTATCATACCAATTCCAAGAAATGGGAGCCTGTGGAATTCGGGAGATATGAGAGCATACTTACCGTACCGGTATCCCATGCTACAGACAGTCATCGTACGCTAAGCTGGAATGATCGATGCACAAACTACCACGGCACAAGTAGGGGAAAAGGCACTGCAAGGTCTACTACGGCAGTTGCACAGTCCCCTCGTGGGCACCGACGCCCGTTCAAGAAGCGAAAACAACGTGTTTCGCAAGGTCAGCCACAAACGACTAAAGCCTCGATTATAATAATATGATTGTATGATAACACTATTCTCTCACAATAATGAGGGAAGATGAAGAATTAGTCCCCTCGCGTGAGTCCCCATGAACCACTACCTGGCTGCCGTACTACCGTATGATAGCCGCCGCTTCTTCCCGCATCGCACCACGCCACACTATGCTCATGTTTTTCTTTGATACTGCGTCAAAATTTTGATTCCCCAACATTTCACTTCACACCATTCCCAATCCCCCGCACTTTGCAGGCAACTAACCAACCAGCTCAACGAAAATATCAGACACAGCAAAACAGGATGCAACAAAGAAAAAACTGTTTACTTAAATAACTACAGGTAAAGCATTTTCCATATAAATGAAAAAAAGTCAAACAGAAAACGACAGAATCGATAAAAAAGGTATATAAGCGGTTTTGAAAGCGAGGCCAAGTATAAAAAATGGATAAGCAAAGTTGAAGGTGATGCTGGAAAACGCCCCCATGCAAAAGAAATATCGCAATTCCAGACCAGACCATACCAAACCAGACTATCTCATGTCCCACAAATTACAATTCCCATCATGGGAATATCGAATTCCATATCCATCGATCCATCCACTTGCAATATCAGCTCGCTGATAATGCCAGCAACACCGCCACAAGGTCGTGACAAAAGGGGAAAAGACCGTAGTAAAAAGTCAACTTTGACTAAACAAAGCAAAAGGAACAAGAAAAAAACCACGCTATGCAACAATTATCATAACCACATGCCACGACCTTTCGAATTCGCCCAACTCCTCTCTCACCACACACCACGCCCACACAAACTCTTCAAAACAACTCCGCCTCTCCGGCCTGAACCTTCTCGTTCGCACACATCCTGCACATGACAAACTGGCATACATCCATGCACACCCACATATTCAGGAATGGCCCCTTCCCGCAGAACCTACAGCTTCCCGCAACGCCAGTTCCAGCCATTCCCTTCCTTGGCTTCATTTTGTGCTTTTTGATGATAAGGTCTTCTTCCCTTGTAGAGTCCGGGTCTGCGCCCTCCTTGACCATGCTGGTCCTGATAAATATAGTCCCTGGCATTCGCGCGATCTCAATCAATTCCTCCGGGGTAAGCTTTGCGGTTTCCGGAACCGAGGCCAATTTGAATTTTGGTGGGAGGATCTCTGGTGGCTGGGAGTATGGGGCGGAGGCTGATGAGGTGGACGAGCTTCGCCCGCGTACGGACCTCCATCGGGATATTGAGACCGTGGGTGAGGACGGCGGAGATGTCAATGGATTCATCATTGATCGACTCCTCACGGACCTAGTGTCGTCTGGTGGCTCGCCCCCGGGGATTGTATCCACAGATGTTGCGGTAGCGGAAGTAGATGGTCGGGAAATGATCTCTCCAGTTATTGGCCCGGTTGTACGTTTATTGGCGGATTTACGACGGCTAAACGCTCGTCGGATTCCTTTGCTAACCGTGTTGTGGCGCTTCACTTCAGAGGGAGGTGATGCCTGGGCCGCAACGAGTGCGGGAGCGGCAGCGGGTACAGGATCTGGTGTGGGTGCAGGAGCTGGCGTGGGTAGTAGTGTGGGAGTCACCTCGGGCTCCATTGGCGGCGTTCGCGGGGGAATATCTGTCTCAATCATATCTATATCTGGTGAGTAGACAGTCGGTGACAGTGGTGCGTCGTCAGGATGGTATCTTGGCGATGTCATACTCTTGAAATCATCCGGAATTGTAGTTGGCGAAGTGGCTTCCACACTTCGAGCACCAAGAATACTACGGGTTTCCAAAATACTTCTTCCATCAAATATGCTTCTGGCATCATACAGACTTCGAGAATCTAATGGTGGTGGAACAGCAATCTCAAGTGCCCTTCCAGAAGCTGAGCGAATTGATCCCGACTTCCTTAACGATGTAGCGTAATTCGGCATGGGCATCGGGGGGAAATTATGTTCGATATCATGTAATTGATTTGGACTGCTTGGGGGACCAAGCGAAATGATGGAAATCTCATCGTGCTCCCTCAACCTTTCGGGCGGGGGCAGCACGCGGTTTAATGACGATACTTCTCTAAAACTTCTAACCTCCGAGACCGAATTGGTGGCAGTGGATGGTCGTATGTACGGAAAGGCATGAGATCTCACCCGAGGGTTGAGTGACAAGGGTGCTCGTGTAGGATTTGCCCCAGCTGACCTAGAGGACATTGTGCTCGCTCGCAGAAGCTTCGGTCCGGCTTCGGTGGGAGAGCGTAAAGGCTTTATTGGACCACATCCGGGTGAGGGTATCGGAGTGGTTGGAGCAGGCCTTGGCGTTAAGAAGGACGGGGTCTCTCGGCCCGATTCCGGGAGTAAACTCTTTAAAGGGCTCATAATCGGAGCCGGGCTCGGGGATCTTGAACGCATCGAGGCGGGCCGATTTCGGGGACTTCGGGGGGCGGGCCGCGGGGTCATAAACGATTCTGGATGATCTGGGTGAAGTCTGCAAGGAGACGATGCAGTCTCGATGAGAAGCGAAGGAATTATACTATTCCCCGATTCATTCCTCTCATCCAAGTACACTGGTACAACCTGCGATTCGACGCCATCATGGGTACTCTCCTCATCGCGAGAATATTCCGTCTGTAATTCCGCCGCGGCATGGTATTTGGGTCTCGAATCTGGCATCCGATTGTTAAACCTATAATCATCATCCGGCGTGACGGGGCTTTCAGGAGACCTCGACCGCGGTCGCTCCTCCTGCACAAAACTTCTGAATGAATTGCGATTGCTGGGATTACCGGAAGACTCAGTGGCCAACGTTGGGGAATCCAACGAAGCATATGAAGAACGGCCGGAGCGGACCCCGCTATCTGGCTGACAACCGTTCATTATCGGAATATGACCATCAAAGGTCTGAGACTCTTGAGACTTGAGACGATCGTCTACAGCATCCATCATCGGCATGACGACGGGAACCTCCACAGCGGTGTGAGCATCCATGAAAGCATCCACAGCAGCATTGGCAGGCACTTCCATCGTTGCTGTGGAGGAGACGGGCTCGACGACCGAGGTGGTGACGGGTGCAGTTATGGTTGTAGTCACAGCTGCCACCACTGGTACAACGACGGGCGGCACGTCCTTACTCCCCTTGTTATCATTGGCGGCAGGGAGGGAAGATGAAATGTGACTATCCTCTGATACAGTTGCAACAGTCGCAGTGCTATGCCGAGAACTCGGACTCCTGCTTCGGTGAGTGTGGTTTAAAAAGCCCCGAATCTTTGTAGAAACCTTCCGAGAAAAGCTCTGCGCCGGGGTGGGTTGTGTCATGGTAGAGTGCTGAGAATTTCGGAATTGCCTAGGACTGTCACCATCGTGTAAGCTGTCTGTGGTTGGGCTACCGAATCCATCCACCCCAGACCTCGAGAGCCCCAGGTCTGATGACGAAAACCTCCCTCCAGCGTTAGGCTCGGAATATGGGGGTGGAGGGGGCAGCGGAGGCTGGAAAGGAGGGGTATACTGGAAGGTTGAAGTAGTCATCGCAACAAGCTGCTCAGTATCTACTGTGCGGTCAAAGTACCCGCCGTACAATCGATCCAAGCCCGAGTCTAGGTCTAACTCTGGAAGGACGAATGTGGTACCGATAGAAAGAGGAGAATGGGATGGAGCCCGAGAGGGGTTGTACAGCAATCGCTGCTGGTGAATCTGCTTCTTCTTCTTCTTCTTCTTCTCCGCCTCTTTTTCGTTACTATCGCCGTTGTTGTTGTGATTGTTGCTGGTATCGCTAAACAACAGTGCTGGCCCGGCTTTTGCTACAGAAGGTGACTCCGCTGAAGAAGTGTGCAAAAGCGAGACAGGGCAAACTACTGGAGACTGTGAATGTTGAGCTGAGGATAAACGGTGCGGCGTGGATGATTCCGTGCCCTTTGACGGTGGCTCGAGGGAAGGGTTTGGCGACAAGGAAGGCGGAGGGGAATCGTCGATAGCAGAGGGCCAAGAGGAAACAGTACAGGACGAGAGTGGAGGCCGAGGAGCTGACGTTTCATCGGTAGTGGAACTAGACCGAGTAAGTGTGATGGGCTGCGATTGGACGACAAGTCTACGTGAGAAATTGCGAGCCAGCCCAGTAGTAGGTATAGTGAAAGTAGGAAGCGGAGGAGAAGCAGGAAGGGAGACGAGGGGAGCAGGCTCCCCATGTCCAGCACCCGGCTCTGCTGCCACTTGGCCGCCTGTTGTGTGAGCTGCATCGTGTACGCCAGACAGCGGATCATAGAGCGTCTTGGCTGGCCGATCCGACAGGAGGGTACTGCTATTACGGGCATTGTCGCAGCTGTATGTGGGCTCTGAGGGAGGTCGATGCGTGTTGCTCGACTGTCCTGTCCTCAGACTTAGGGTTGCTGTGACTGGCGCTGGTTGTGATGCTGCGTTGGCCGAGAGGGCTGCGACGGTTTGTTGTCGATAGGCCATCGGGAGTGGTAGGTACTAGTCGTGATTGGCCCAAACAGTTTGGGGGTGAATTTATATCGGTGTCTCGGACTGGGGTGGATACAGTTACGAGAGTTACGTAGAAAAAGAGAGGGAAAAAGCAATCAAGACGAATAAACGAGCAGAGCAGTAAAAACTTTTTTCCCACACACTTTTTTATATATCTTTTCCGGGCCAGGCGAACAAATAAGGCGATGTCTTTTTCTTGGGTAGAAAAAATGCAGAAGCTGCTGCAGGATATCACAGGGAGGAAAACAGCCCAGAATATGAAATGAAGGAAGGGGAGAAGGTGTAGAGCAGTGAAAAGCGAGCAATCCACCCGGAAAAGAATGACAGTCAAAGAAGTTGAGCCCGAACCAGTGACCAAACTAGTCGAACCGGACCAGTAGAAGTGGGCGGAGGAAAGGAGAAGAGAGGAAGAGGTGAGGTGAAAGGATTGAAAGGAATGAAGGGGCTGATCGTCTGCAAAATCGGACGCGATGAGAGGGAAAAATAGGCAACAAACGCAATGGCGCTTCGATTCCTCCCGTCCTGCTTCCCCCCCCACAGAGCCTCACTCCCTTGTTGAATTTCTTCAGGACAAACGGTTTTTTCTCACCTAGACTACCTAAATTCAGATACAGATGGGTTCTGAATTCGTATCATGTACAGTAAGGTAACTTTGGTATTGCATCATTTCCAGCAGCAACCTTTCCCCTAAACGACACCTTCGACATCAACAAATCTATCTCAGTCAGGCCAACTAAGCTTACAACACAAAAGAATTGTCCAACACTGTAAGCTGTAATAAAATCCAAGCTGCTCCTACCCTCCAAATTCTCATGAAGTCCGTTCACAAAATCACTAGTTCCGCCGACCCATCAAAAAAAAAACCTGCATGTCCTGCGGAATGCGACTCGAGAAATATGATGATAATAATAATAATAATAATAATAATATTCGGCATAAGCATCGCCATCTTCTCCACAACCACTTCGGCAAACTTTCTCCACCGACTTCGGACAGTAAAATTGGAGTCTGCGAGAACCAAGAGCGTGACCCACTACATGCTCCATACGGTACTGCACATTGGGTATCCAACGTGGCATTCAAAATAAGTTGTATCACCACCATCCCCATCATCACACACCATCATCATCATCCACCCTGTGAAACAACTGCAGAAAGTCAATGAGGGGATAATGGTTCATCATACCCATCTTTTCGCTCCATCTCTACCGCTAAAATTACAAGGGGTGAACTCATTGCGTTTCAAAGTCTACCAAGAGAAAAAAACAAACTTTTGCTGGTTGAGGCGCATACATACGCAGGCACCGAAGGCGAAGTTGGTAAGTGAATTAGTACTGTATCCTACCTTCAGTAGGGTACATTTCCGCCTACACCACTCTTGCCCGGGGGCATGGGAACCGGTCCTCCTAAAGGCTCAATCAATTGGGAAGTCTTTTCGAGATGAATGGATCCATCCTACTGCCTACTGTATTACAGACATGGAATCTATTGTAAATACATCGATTGACCCAATCTTCCAAGTCTTGGAAGCATAGAGGAGAACAGCTGGTACGGCATGGCGGCAGCGAGGCGTTGGAGTACCTTCCGTATTTGATCATCCGAGAACTCCAGTACCGGTATTACAGTAAACCATCAACGAAAAAAGTAGGCAACGGTATTCCAGGGCACATGAAAGTGATGAGTCTTTTGTGGCGCCGTGTGGTCCGGTGGCACATGGGTTACGGTATCTATACGATGGGCGATTGAAGCCGAATACATCCAAACCTTAATGCCCCCGACCTCAATAAATATACGAGCAGTTCTTGGAGAAAAGCAATCATTGGTGGGCCCAGGTATGATACAGCTGAAAGCACCCCAAAACAACCCAAATTCAAAGTCTGGGAAATGCTGATTTGCACTCCTACTCCCTAACCAATCCAAGTATACCAATAGGCAAAGAAGAAGAAAGTGAAGCAAATCCCAAATCTTCCCTTTCTATAACAAATTCATTTTGTCTTGTAGGCAGCACTTGTCAATTGTGCACGACTCATCCTGAAACTAGACTGGAAATTTGTACGGGAGCTCGTGAAAAAAAAAGTGCATGTTTTGAAAATTACCAATTTGTATGGCGGGCCATGTGTGTGATGTCGGCGGTGTGTGGAAGAAAAAAAAGTATTTGGACGCAATGCGGGGTATCCGGTTGGTATGAGAACTATTTTGGTAGGGAAACCATCTGTGAGGATGAGGTGGTGGTGGTGGTGGTGGTGGTGGTGGTGGGAAGATTAGCTGTAAAATGTTTCCTAATTTCAAAAATCATATCAAAAATACACTATTTTCTCCTTATTAACAAAAAGTACTACTAGAGATGACAGATTAATCAAGTCTAATGTGCTTGCCTATAGATCTTCTCTTAGTTCAAGTAAGAGTATCTTGCCAGAACAGTTAGCAGTTAGTAGTCAGAGGTTACAAAACGGAATACATGAAGCGAGCTTAAACGTTGAAGCAACCTAAGAAGTACCAGTGATAAAAATACGGTTTTACATACCGGTAGAGATTTCGAGCATCTGCTTCATCAGAATCATGGTCAAGACAAAACTGAATTAATAGATTCGGATTGATAAGCAGACGTCTTGCTCTAGGTACCGAAACATTGCGGACGCTGCTGCACTTTGATATACCCTCCGAGCTCCTGCCTGTTCTCGCTAGATTGTGCGATAGAAGCTCGTGCCGTATGTTCCTTTCCTAAAGCGCTGCCGCTAAATACCATCTGATATCCCGATACCGGTATTTGCACATGAACCATATCGGCACTTGGAGAGGAGTTTCATCCCAAACTCGTCGTTGGACTCGCTCGACTTGTATGCAATCAGCATCTGCACGGCCAACACAACGCAGTCAACACAGCCACGCCACACTGGAAGAAGAAAAAGGAAGCAAAAAAAAACTGCGGTGACAAAGTGCGATACCCGGCCTATGTGTACCCCGCTATCATCAAGCCCTCCAACTGCGGTTGTCATCCCAGAAAAAATATTTGATCATCCCATACTCATCCAGAGTCAAGTGATCGCGCGTACGCGTCCAGTCCACGCTATCCTTCGTGTCTTCCAAGCCATATCCTTGAAATCGGCATCTCATTACTGGCGAATCCGGCGATGGGTCTCCTTCTTAGGGCTAGGGCTTCGCCCCAGAGACCGCCATGCGTGAGGGTGAAGACTCTACCCTCATTACCAACTCGGAAAAGGTTGTCAGCTAGGATTTCCCGGGGGCTTTTTTTCACCCTGAAAGCAATTTCCCACAGCCCACTTTCCTACTTTTCGCTGTGAACCTTACCCCTCTCAGCTAGGGAGTTAGAGAGCCAATACGAAGCCCTTTTGTGGTAGCGAGAGAAAAAATCGAGAAAGTTGGAGAACTGACAAACTGAGGGCCTTTCTGAATCGACAATATGATGCTGACTCCAGTAACACCGTGCGAAGTCCTTGCCTCTCTTGCAAGAATGGAAGAGATAAACCTTACTAGAATCCCGATATGGTAATTATGAGACGATAAAAAATACCGCCTACCGCTGCATCAATTCCTCCCATCTGCCTGCTCGATTGCCCCTGATGGCATCGTAGAGGGCAAACCCAACTGCTCCCTCTCTAGCTCTCTGCCCTACCTAGAGTGGTGCCAGTCTCTTTCTCTCTTCGTTGGATGCTCTATTGTTGAGCACGGCAATATGATAAGTCGATCATCTACTATCGGGTTGAGGGAAATAAACCTTTCAAGTAGATGATTGACACCAGCCTTGCATCATTTTATTTCGAGGAAAAAAACTCGGGATGACTGGATCTGCTCGGGATGCAGATCTGAGTTCAAAATATGCTTAGTACAAACACCCTGCCCGAAACGGCTCTCCACAACTACGCCCCTCTGGCACTCTTCCAGCCCATTAGCGGGCCCAGTCACCGGGGGCTTGAACTGATCTATGAGGGGAAATGCCTATCCATTCGCCAGTGCTTGATATCTCGCCCCGCGCGGTTGTGCATACAGGGTCCGTTTCAACCAGGGCGACCGAACGGAAATATCAAAAAATTTGCCCTTCCTTCCGGAGAAGGACCCAAGGTCTCTTGGGGCTAGCACCTCTGGTGGAGCGAATTTGGCTCCTTGCCTCCCCCACAACAATGGGGACTTGTTTGAACATGCGCCGTGAATAGCTGTCACCCAACTCGGCGGTCCTGGATTACCGAAAGAATTCGAATAATTGGACCATGTTCTAGGACGTTGGGATGCCTATCCTAGTAAGGGCTGGTGTTTTTCTCTCCTTTTCCAGAGAAGGAAACTTCGGACCACCAGGTGGGTGGTCCAATTATTCAAGTTCTTGCCGTAAATACACCCGGTTGCCATCCGAAGGAGTGCCGATCCCGCTCCGTACAGAACCCGGGTCTGCTCCGGGTGTTCGAGCCTCGAATAGAATAAACACCGCAGGGTTGCCCTTTAGAAAATAGCATGCTGGAAGAGTACCAATACCGTACATTCATCCCGTGGATTTAGGCGAGATAAGTATCGAATACATTTTCTGAGCCTTGCAGACACAAGTTTTCTTGTACGCGTGATGCGCGCCGTATCGTACCGTATCATTCCATACATTCAGAGAATGCCCCTCCTCCGGAGAACACGGTTACTCACCGTTTGCAAAAAAGAGCTTCACTCAGCCTTTGGGTGCACAACTTATACGGGACATGTGACCCATAACTCCTTCCGATTCGTTCGCCGCCACGCATTGTACAGTAAGTGAAGCAAGCTCAGCCCTACACTTCAAAGGAACCTTGCAACGGTGAAACTCCATTTGGAATGCGCAGAGTAACTTACCCCCCCCCCCAATAGTTTGCTGTAATTTCACTCCGCAGAATACTGGCAAGGGTACCCCAAATACCTCCATCGATGCGAAGCGAACTCTCCTGTGCCTAAGGGGGCAGAACTCGCTTTCCGACAAGCGCGAGCTCATGTCGAGTGAGAGTGAATGATGCAGGGCTCTGTTCTTTCCATCCGCTTCTCTCTCCCAGGATTTGGCACCCCTGAATAATATCTACTCTCCGCTGTAAGAGCCCCATCCATTAACCGGAACGGGCAGGGATATGTTTGGCTGGTTAACCTCGAAAAAAAACTATTCCGTAACTTCCTGCCGGACCTTTCTACTGCGCCGCTAATTAAAGCGAAAGTGCAAACAGGGCGGACCTATCATCCCGAAGTCGGCAGTTCCTTATCTTGAAGATCATCGTGGTCACAAGGGGGCTAGAGCCACTATGGAATCGAAGGAGCGCTCTGCCCTGGATTCACTGGCTGGGGAAGAAGGCCCTGTGCGTTTGATCCTCGTTTAATGGTGCATGGTTCCGGCAGCATTGAGGTTGGACCGCTTTTCTCGCAGGATGTGGGACCGCCTTGGGTGTAACCGTTATGGCAATGCTTGAAAGTGGGCTTGGCTTAACCTGTCTCTTTTTTTTTCTTTGCCAAGAAAAATGGAGAAAGTTAAGGGTTAAAAACATGTGAGGCTTTGTTTGGCGTATGATACAAGAAAACGGTATTATTTTTTATAGCTGTATGCTAAATGGAGCTTTAGTTTCACTTTTTTTATGGCATTCTCTGTGGGGCTAGCATCATAGAGTGCTTGAGATAAAAGAAGGAGTGGAGGAAATAGAAACCCCTATTATAACAAATGTGCCAATCCATTCATTTTGGGATTGTGGGGATTAAAAGTTGTTACAAACCTATCATAATATTATTATGATAAAAGAAATAGAAGTGCCAATATTTAGGTTTACCTAAGTTAGACCTAACATTTAGCAAATCTTTTCTCTGCCTCAGCAAACCCCGAAATGTAATAATGTGAAGCACATTTCTAAATGCTATTATTTCTGAAAATGAAAAAAGCACTTTTCAAAAAATGGCTTGTGATAAGCCATTTCCCAGAAGAATGGCATCTAAATCTGTTTTACACGGTGTTATGCCAAACAGGGCCCAAACCAGCCCCCCATACTTAACAGGTTAGGATAATACATCTCGTTATCGTGAATAGCTGCCTCTAGGAAAAACAAATCCAAGCATGACCGTAACCGTCGCACGCAAGACTGTCACACTTTCTGTGAGAGAAGAGGCCCCATCGCTAGGCTTCCAGAACCCTATGTACGTTATATTAGCACCTCTAGCGCTCACCCTCTGTCAGTCGCGATGTCTGCCTCCCGCCGAGCGAAAACATGCGCCGTAACACCCAACAACCCTCCAACATCGCAGGAGGCTCCCCCCGTCATATCATAATTTTCTGCCAGAACACGAGCACTGATACTTGGAAAATTCCCCTATCCGAGAGAATCTCCTTCCTACGGTACGCGCACTGCTGGTTTGGGCTACACATGATATACAAGGCTGCTATTATATATCGGGTTTGGACAACTCACATCGGGCTCTAGGTTATGGGAGCACGAACCCTGAGGCTGATATATATCTCGGATATGTATCCGTAGAGAAAGTGGACGTAGTGAACTGTGCTTTTTGAGAAATCAATCATTCCGTGGCCCAAAAAGTCGTAGCTTTTGTCTCGGTCGTGAGAGGGGGGGGGGGTCCGGGCGGCGAGGCAAACTTAATAGAGGCAGCCACTAAAAGGCCGTTCTAGCTAAGAGAGGCATCAGTCTCGTTTCATGAACAGGCTCGGTCTTGTCCTGGCAGAGGTAAGTTAGTCGAAGGGGCGATTTTGCCGTCCTGGCTATGTTCCAGAGACGTAGTTCACCTAGCTAAGTATCCTCTTGTCAGTGGTTGATATCTATATCAAAACATGTGTGGGGTTTTTGTGTGTGTTCTCTGGCTGGCTCCAGGCCCTGGGAGATATTGTCTCCCATAATACTGCTACCTAGTGCAGCAGTGCCCTGATGCATCTGTTTTATGGTGCTCAAGGTGTTGGTCATTCCTTTTCATCGTTGGAAGGGATGGTCCTACTGGTTAAGTGTTACGATAACTTCGCCCCCCATTGCTCCTGCAGATGGATCATTTCCTATTTCCTCGCTTAATACTGTTTCACAGAGTGTGATTACTCAAGCATAAAAAATAAAGCACACCCATTTCCTAAGGTTCAATGATCTTTATCACTCGGTTTCTTTACCAGCTTCCCATTATCTCAGTTTCCCAGTGTCGTTTCCGGGAAAATCTAGATGTTTACCAAAGAGAGTCCAGGCAAAGTAGTGAGCATTGGAGGAATCTCGTAATTTTCCTGGTTTTAGATACTTTGAGAATCTGCGTTACTAGAGGATCTTCAAGAGAAAGCTAGTATAAATGGTGTGTGCGCTTCGCCATACTTAATTTGCCATGAGGTGATGTATAAAAGAAGCGAAGGCCCCTCAGAGCCCCCCCCAAAAGCTTAGAGCCGAAGTGAGCGTCCCCCACATCCACGCTTCCACTTCGGGGGACGTAAAACGGGGGGAAGAGTGGTTACGTCTCCTTTCCCAATCCGCCTAGCAGTAAATATGTATCCTATTGTTCCCAGATCCTGATTTAGCCAAGCTTGAATTGTTTCACAGTCACCCCCCTCTATATGCTTATTGATACCCCTTGACTAGTTTGTTTTCATATCCTTTAGTCACACGGACTTTGCTGCGGTTTCGATCGGCATAGCACAATTATCATGTTTGCACAGGGTAAGGTTTGTCTCCGTGATATTTTGGCAGTTTTCTCGTCAGGCGTATTCTCACCAGAGAACTCCAAGAAGATACCTATGGAGACCGAAGAGCATTTCTTCTCATCGCCAGGGTCTTTGGTCGTCTCCCATTCATTCCTCAACAGCTTCAAAAACTCGCCGATCATACATTATCACTCGTGTTTGGAATCCTACATCTTCTTAGAAGTAGCAGCACTTGGTGTGGGAAATGCCCGCGCTCATTGGCGGCAGTGGTACGCGTACGCACCCGGTGGAGGGACACGCAAACCTTGATTGTTTCCTCCTATTTTACTTTTCTTCCTTCCTGTCCTTTCCTCTCCTTGGCCTTCCTTCCTACTCTTTCCCTCACTTTTGACTTTCTCTCCCACGTACCCAATGGAATCAATCTTGAACCCCTCCACCGCTTAGTACAGACTCTGTGCGATCACTTGAGCCGCTCCACCCCGCTGCGTAAAACCCGTCTCGCGATCATTACCTCCGCTTTCCTTACTTTGGACACACCAGTTCGAGATAAAGTGTGGGGAATAAGGGGTTCAGGAGAAAGCAACACTCTTTGGACATGGGGACTATAGGAAGATATGAAGTATCGGTAGGAGTAGGGATTAGGTGTCCCATGTCTCTTCTTTCACTGCTACTTAGGCTCGGGGCAACGGTACTTCTACCCTTGAGAAGCATTATATACGGTGTCAATAGTACGAGCCCCACTACGCCCCGCGGGACATACTTCCGTCATGAAGCAATATTCTTAACAGCACATTTATGCGTCAGCTCAAACTAAACCTAAGGACAGCAAGAGCAGAGAGTTTTGCGAGGCAGATAGACCTGCGCATTTCTCCCAAGGACGGGCCTGCTCATTATGAGTGTATGAGTATGGTATTTGATCTTTATCTCGGGAAACCCTGTGGGGCACACTAGGCGGCCCTCTGTTCTTTTCAAATCCACTCATTGCATACTCGTGCAAAATGTTTGCGTGAGATATTGGAAGATATAACCCCGGAGAGAGAGACTAGATAGGGGAATGTTGACCGCAATCACACAAGATCTTGCAGGGGAGGGATCCCATCAGGGCGGATATACGAAGGGTTGCTTCCGCCCCCAACGTCGAGGTTTAGAAAAGCTAGGCCAGTGCGCTCAACCGACACCCCTAGGGATCCCTCGCGGTTGGACGTGTGGGGTGTTTGAACTACGATGACTGAATTAGCAATGCTATTTTTATCGAGGTGGGTCTCATCGTACGGTTCTATTAAGGGTTACACGTATTATTTATTTTCACTGACCATGAGCTTTTGCTTCTGGCTTATGAGGGTCCTCGGAAGAATCGAATCCAGAGTGGGAGGCGGAATGTGGGAATATGCAAACCGTGTTGTATGATTTTGGCCCCTCAACTACTAGAAGCGGAGCTAACTTAAGGTGTCGAGGCTTTACGGTACTGGAATGTTTGATAGCACCTACCCGATTCCAAACCATTCCGTATCTCCAGATCTGAGTTAGATATTTAGTCTAGAATCTTGGTCTTCGAGAACAATGTGCCAGGGGACACAAAGGATCGAAGCCTGCAAATTGCGCGGTTTATCCTACCTGAGTCTAATTTATGGAGCTCCCGAGGCAAAAAGATCAGCAGAGGTCACAGAGGCCAACGCTCGGGATGTGCAGTACTCGTACAGTGCCGGGGGAGGATTCTGTGGATAAACTCATTAGCTTTTTTTCCGCAAAGGATCCTACGAGCCACTTGTACCTACTCCCTACAGGGCTTCTACCGTGCTTGCAATCTGGACTGGAGAATAGCGCACGCCTACACCATGCATAACCGTGCCCAAAGAGGGAAGAGTACGAGTACTTTTAGGCAGGATGGAAGCAATGCGGATGGTGCGTACTTCTTGACGTCACTTAGCCCTTATCTGGTCTATATTCTGCGGGTCTCATCTGGCATTTTAGATTCCCTTGCGAGACCTTGCTCTCATGAGACATTTGTGATACCCTGTTGGTACAGTATCGGTATTCGACCTGATGGGGATATGTGAATTCGATTGTTAGCTTACCAGTACTAGTACTCTCGGTACTAGTATGGTAGATGGTAAATACCGGTACCGTTGCTTTTCCCACGCTACTGATAGCAACGGTAGGTGTTACTCTGCGTGTTACCCTTGAGTGGAGACCCCGATAGGATAGGAGACAGTCGAGTACCACACTGAGGAGGGCTGCCAACCGAACTTCGAACCGCCTATAAACGGGCCGAGCCTAACCCCCCCATCCCTTACCTAACTACGGGGCTCCGCCACGGTACCAGACTGGCACCAACTCGATCAATCACCGAATCGGTATCCAAATCATATGATACCACCTCCTCTCTCCCGATATTTCTTTTATTTCCCTTCCTAGCACTCGTCGCGTTTCCACTTTTGGGGGACCAAACGCGGGATAAAGTTCGGCAAACAGAAAACTTAATGTATCATAGCATGGAAGATTATACGAGCACAGCGCGGTAGACATTCGCAATTACAAACGGGCCGGCCAAACCGAAATACCGAGTTTAGAAGCTCCATATAATACACCCTACGGTCGAAATAATCGGAAAACAGAAGGGGCTAGAAGCACTGAAATCAATTGGGCTGGGGCCAATCAGAAACTCCGGAGTCCCTCGTCACTTTCTCCAGAATTTTTTCGTTTTTTGTTTTTACCACAGCACTCGAGCACGGTGCGAAACGGCACCCAAGTCCATCCAGATTGTAACACTTCCCTTCCCTGGTCCTGCAGCCCGGATCGCAAACGCAAATCCCCCTCGCGTACCATGCACCAGTCATACACACCTCATTCATTCATCCATCTCGACCCGCCGATCACCCCACGCCCCCCGTAAACCGCTCAAACATATATCTAACATATTCAACCCCCCCCCTCCGGGGCCTATCCAACTTCATTCATTCATTCACTCATTCACTCGGTAGCTTGGTAGAAAAGCACACCTTCTTCCCTCCCTCTTCCTCTTTCTTTCCCCTTCCCTCTCCTCACTTTCCCTACCGCTCGTTAGCTACCGATTAGCTATATACAACAAAACAACAACTACAGTCGCAATCCCACATACAACACACATACATACTCGAGTGCATAAAAACGCGCGAGAAAAAAATGTCAGTATTCACAACGACCCGCTTCGTCTGCGGTCACCACAACTTCACAACGAACCATACGGGCCGACCACCCTGCCATGACCTATGCCGGTGGATGGAAGTCACCTTTGCCTGCGCCCGGTGCGCGGACGACTACGAGGAGGCGCGGCGCCGACGCCTGATAAAGGAGTGGAGGAAGCGTGCGAGGAAACTGCGAGAGACGGTTATGGACTGGATGGAGAGTATCGACGTTGTCCCCATCGACGAGAACAAGGTCGGCGGGGATGGTGCGAGTAAGGTACAGCCCACGGTTATGCCCCCGGTTCTAATGGCAACGGCGGCGACGACGACGGTAACGGGGGTGGGGGTCCTTGCTGGTGGTGGTTGAAGATTGCCGACGGATAATGGTGATCTGGAGGGAACATGCGATATCACTTTTTTTTTTTTTGCTTTGGTTTCCTTATCAGAAGGGGGTTTTTATTTACTTTTTTGCAAAATTGTGGATTTTCTTTACTTTTACTTTTACTTCAAATTGGTGTTCTATCTTTTTTTTCCTTTTCTTTTCGCTGGGTCTCGATTGTTCATGATGGAGGGATGGATGGATGCATAGATGGATGGGTGCGATACCGGTATTCTATTTTGGAAAGCGTGGGGGTCTTTTGTTTTTGCATTGCAAATGTGGTTGGACTGGTATCCTTGAGGCGGAAACCTTCTTTCTTTCCCACCCTCTCTTTCCTGCCCACCTCACTCTTTTCCCTACCGTAAGGAAGCGCCCGATGCGTTTTGGTTGTTTAGAGTGGCTTTGCTTTTTTTCCATCTTTGGTTTTTTTACTCTCTTGTCTTTGCGAAACCACGCGATGGAGTAGGTTGGCATAAGACCGGAAGGAGGGTATCTTCAGGTGAGTAACCAGACTTTTCCCTTCTCTATCTCTCTTTGCTCAGCACCTCCTTTGATCGCCGGACGGTACGATACAATGTTACATTACCGCGATCCGGATGTTTTTTCTCTTCGGCTTTTGCTCGACACACATCCGGATTAAACACCTGTCCTCTTTTTTTTCCCTTTTCTTTTACTCTTACTTGCTCCAATTTATTCGGAACACAAGGTGATGGAGTGTGAGTATATCAGTTATGAGACGACCCGCACATAAGAAGAGCAGATAAGGGAAGGGAAGAAGGAAAAGAAAAAGATAACCAATCCATCCCCCCCGCTTAGCTTTTTGTGCGCCCTCGCCGGGCATACGTACCATTCTCCTCCCGCAGCCAGCCAGTCCATGTCAGCAGCGGCGACGGCAGATATCTTTGGAATTTCCGATAGGAAAGGATTCGGAAAGCAAAGAGGGGACGAAGAGGCTGAGGAGGAACCATAGTTCCCTTCTTGCGTTAGGGCATTTTTTTTTCCTATCATTATCAACCTATCCGGCTGTAATGCTATCAGTTACTCTACTTTTCTGGTGATAGTGGTGGGGGAGTAAGAGGAGGGTGTTGCAAAGTCTGGAAGTCTAATATGGAGCACTTACCGATACTCCATTATGAGCAAGTTGTAAAGTAGGAAAAATCACAAAAATATTCTAAAGTATAAAGAATTATCCATCCGTGACGTCGGCCCCTATTTTTAGTTTTGTCGAGGAATGACAAAGCACCTCAGTAGAAAAGAAAAGAAAGAAAGAAAATCCCAAGGTTTGGGAAAGACTCCGCCAGAAAACGGTACAGTACCTGAAAACTGCCGCTTGGCCAACTTCGTCCACCAGTTCACCCCCCACCCTGGTGGCTGCCCCAAATGTATCGCAGCCTTCCCACCTCGGCCTACAGTGTCCGACTTGCTAGCTAGGGGGTGCACAGGGGAAGGGGGGGCATGCATAGGTTTTTTTGTTGGGTTAGGAAAGCCCCAAATGCCCGCGAGCATGCCCCGCAGGGCTAGGGTCCTTGTGCAATACAATCGAATCTAGCCCTCTGACAAACGGTGGCAGTTGCGCCATTTTGTCTCTCCTCCTTTCCAAATCCAAACCGACAACGTCTTCTGTTCTCTGCATTGTTGTTAAACCATTGCTCTTTGCCTGCATTGACTCAACCTTCCCATTCAACCGTCACTTCGCCCTCTGGTTTCCTATCGTTGGTATTAACAAGGGAGTTGGAACCACTATCGTTGTGGTATTTCTTCCTGAGGTGACTTAGTGTCTTGTTGATTTGGGCAAGTCTGTTTCTTTTGTAAAGGGGCTTCCAAATAGAGGAGGGGAGAGAAAGCGTGGGGGGTTCTCCATCTGCCATATTGTATCATGCCGGCTAGTTTAAAAGCAGGGGAGTTGGGCCCGGTTAAAAGAGCAAGATGCATGTTACTGTGTGCTTTCTGGCCCTGGGAAATGAACGATGCGTAGAGATTGGAGGATATGCGGTGGCCCAACCAATCAGATCTTATCAAACCAAGCGGGATGGTGGCTGTCGCTCTCTGTCAGTCGTAGGCGGAAGCTTTGTGAGAAAAAAAGAGAACCCATTCGTTTAGGCCGGGGTAAGTGAAGCGATATCAGGACTCCTGGGGTTCGTGGTCTTGTCTATAAAAGTGTGTCAAGATGTAAAAATCACTCAGCGCGCGGCCAGTTTGACGAGGGAGAAAGAGTTGTTAAGGTGAACCAGAAGTACGTAACTTGCTGGGCGATATTGAACTGTTAATTGCCTCGCCCAGTGGTCTTCGGTGCTGTAGCCAACCAATCTATCTCGCACACTATTTGATTGGTGGACGATGCCCCAAAAGTGTCTCAAAAGGGTAGTTTGAAGCTATGTGTAGAGACTCCGGGAATAGGGATATTAGATTGAGTATAAAAATCTTGACTCTGGTACCAGATCCTCCCTTTTAGTCAACCTAGACATTCGCAGACTTTTACCGGTAGAGTTAGGTGTCAGTGGGGTGCAGGCACATATGCACGAGCTAGCTTATTCCTTCATCCACTCCTGAATTTCGGAACTTTTCACTCGTGAAATGCCACTTGTTTCCTGCTCTGCTTCTGGGGCTAGCTTGCCTAGGCATCGAGTTAGGTGTGACTGTTTGCTAGCGAGATCAGCTCCCTATCCTAGCACCCCATGTTTTCTCACTAGCACCTATGAAGTGACTGCGAAATGTTATGTCACCCAAGCATCCAGTTCTGTTAGCTGCCCTTGGTACCGCACTCCTGGTGAGCAAATTGGTCTGGTTGGCGGGCCTGGGTACAACTACGAAGTTGAGAGCATTACGATGGCTTGGCGGCTTGACCAATTTGCTCACCACAAGTATATATGACGCAGGTGGAAAAACGGCAGGTGGTAGTCCAGTTTGGAAACGCTGTCCTAGTAGAAAAAGAACGCTGCGCTGTGTGATAAGTTAGTTATCGGGGCTGAATATGTTCGTGGCATTCTGAGCACCTTGCAATATAAAGGCTGCTAAGCAGGGATTGGAAGGGATCCTAGGGGGTAAGAGGCTCACAAGATTAAAAGTGGTCTTTGCGGAAGACTTAAGGAAAAAGCATTATATTATGAACTTCATGTGTCAGCCTGGTCCACGGAGGCCTTGAGGCGCAGAGCACAAGTATGATTTGTGCTGGCGAGACAAGGAACAGAAAAATGCTCTCGCCGATATCTTTAATTTAGTTGACAAGAATTAATGTTTTGTGTTCCCGGGGTTGTAGCGCCGTTACCATGGATTTCCACTCAAGACGCCGATGGCGAGTGCCCACCGGGGCGGATGATGCATGTGATACAATACCTCCTCGAGATTATTATTTCGGTCGGAATCCCATGCTTTCTGGAGAGGCGATCAATTGACAAATGCTCGATTGTAGGAGCTTCGGGATTCGGGGTATCGATGATAACAGCTGAAGTTAGGAACCCATATGACTTGGTCAGCAGCCTGTTGGGTGTCACTAGTGATTGGATATAAAGAATGGAATGACATATGGGAGCGCTGCTCGGTGGTATGCTTACTACTGGCGCAGTGAGCCCAGGTGCGGTGTTGGAGCAGTACAGTATAGTGCAGCAGGCGAGAGGGGTCGGACCACGAATGGTGTTTTGCGGTGGAATTGCGTGCAGCGGCTTTGCTGCGAACGACAAAAGCCTCCAATAACTAATATTCCGTATTTCCAGGCGAGCGGCCGAAATCCCTAGCGGGGCAAACCTGGTTGGTGATAAGGAGACAGCTTATTGGAGAGTTGAAGATAAACTTTCCTGGGAGGATCACGGCGGAGAGATGGTAGGGTGGTTGTGAAAACAAGATGAAGGGAGGTAGAGGCAAGAAGAAGCAAACATCTCCACCTCGCTACTGTAAGCTACAATTCCAGTCCCTTAGGCCCCAACCATCTCTAGAGCGCCTACGTAGTCATTCTTTACTGCATCTTTCCCATGGGTTTCTGACATCACTTCTGCAAATCAAATATGAATTAAGTAAGAATTCCTATCAAAACCGTACATTATCACCAAATTACCACTACTCTAGCTCCGCACGAGAACACTAGCTGCTAGAGAAATTCGTAAAAAAAAAGCAGAAAGAGAAAGAAAAGAAAGAAAAAAGCAGATCTCACACAACAAATAGAGAAAGCATGATAATTATTAATAAATATAAGCTATAAGCAACGAGATAGGGAAACTTGCCATTAGGCTTAACCTCAGAGAATCCTGCAAAGCTGGGAAAGGCACTAAGTTGAAGGTCTACCGCTTCTTGCCTTTCCCTTTGCTGCTGCTGCTGCTGTATCGTTAGAAGACTTGAGTGATTTCTTGGGGGTAAGCGTGCTTGTGGATCTTGCGATTTTGGATTTCTCAGGAGTATGGTTCTTGGCCTTGACGTTCTTGAGTCCGAGATCCTTTTGTTCGGAGGGCCCCGGCGTGAATCTCACGGACTTGTTGGTCTCTGGGGACCCAGGTTTTCCAATTTTAGACTCTTGTTTGGCATCCACTTTCTGAGCGGGCTCATTGAGGGAAAGATCCTTGAAGCTGGGTGTATCTAGCTCTTCGGATTGAGTCTGCCCAGGAGTGCTAGGCTCTTCCGCGCAAACGTCTGTGGGGTTAGTGATCCCTTCGGCGAGCCCCTCCTCAATCCCGACATCTTCGGCGCTCATTGTGCCTTCCTCGGTTCCCTTCTCATCAGCGACTTCTGTAATCGCCTCTTCCTTCTCTTCCACAACGCTGTGCGTGCTCCCCCCCTCAATATTCCCAGTCTTCTTCAACAACCCCTCAGAAGCATACCCAATCTCCTCCAAGTCTTTGGCAATAACTCTAACACTCTTCGCCCCACCTTCCACCTCCTTTTCCTTCCCACCGGCCACCTTTATCTCTCCACCACTAATTCTGGCAAAGTGCTCCAACTCTCGCATTTGATTCGCCTCGCGCTCAAGCTTTTCAGAAAGACACTCGGCGCAGAGCAAGGAGGACTTCACATTCCTAGCCGGCAGTGGGCTTGGCAGGGTGCAGATTGAGGTGACAGAGCAATGAGGGGTTGTAGTATTGTAGGTAGTGGAGACGTGCTTGCAAGCGTAGGAGGTGATGGTTTGAATGCACATTTTGATTGCTGGATTGGTGAGTGAGGATTTAGTTGTGAGGTAGTTGATGAGTGGGAGTGGTGATATCGGTATTGCTTGGTGGATCGTGGATGGGCTTGATGGATAGTCGATGTTACAGTGTTGACTAGCCGGTATATATACTGTTATCGCGCGAGTTGCGAACTTTGGAAAACAGATGCTGTTTGTCTTAGACGGTTCGTTCTCTTCTATTTTCAAGAGGTTGTTTGAAAGACTCTGAGCTGTCAGCGCTCGTGCGAGTGTGCGCTTCTGAGGGGGGGGGGGTAATACAATGACTTAAACTTGGAGTAGTTCAAGGAATATTGAATTCCAGAGTGATCGGGTTGGGGCTTTTTTTCAAGTGGGTCATCCTAGATCACTCGGTTGTGGAACTAGAGCTCCCGGGGTTTGCAACTAACAATCAGGTAGCTGAGCAGGAACAGTTTCCTGGACCATAGAAGGAAGCCTTTTCAATCAAAGTACCATACCATGTGAGTGTCTCATTCTAGGCTGTGCCTTTGGGTGGAGTTGTAGAGAGCATCATTACTGAATGGATTACTATGCATTCGCTTGATAGTACTGCCCTCCCAGCGGGGTTTATCGGCTCTAACTAATTGCGAAGAGACGGTCTGGGGGATGTATCTATCATGGAGTGGCGGCTGTCTTTAATTGCCCCTATTTTGCCAAGGCGCTCAAGGGTCTACAAGTATCTGGCATGAATGGACCCAATAAAGGGGATTCCAGGAGCAGAATTTTGTATTGCGGATTATCTGTGCGCATTCCACCGCCCATACTAAATTTCGTCCCCAGGATCCCCCCTGTAAGGTCCATTAATTATGGGGACGTGTATAACCCTCAGCGGGTGTCAGAGTGGGTTACGAAATGGAGAATTCTTCGAGTGCAGGTGTGGTTGCCCTGTTTAAGTCCCACGTGGATTTTTCTATCACTCATAATTCCTGTTAGTGGATGCCGGGTGTATGGTGGTGTGGTGGATTAAGCTTAAATTGACCTCAGCTACGGGTAGTGCTGTAGACTACTGCTTGGGTAATATCCCTGGACCGCTGTAATTGCTAGTAATAGTATAACAGCCCCCCGAGAACACGCGAAATCATCGTATTGCGTGTTGTATGATATACTTGTTATTCCTGGTGTTCTTGCATGAGCTTCCCGATAAAACTAGAGAGTTTGTTCCCCGCTGGGACCATGCGGTGGTAAACCGAGGTCACATTTCGGCCAAAACCACCAAGGCGTAGCACAACTCACAATATCTCACAGGAGGGACAAAAATCGTCTAGAATGAAGATCCGATATTATATTTCTTGTACGTTTTATGCAAGGGTCTATCTATAACTATGAAAATACTCCCAAGATGCAGAAAGAAAAGAGAAACGCGGAGGGGAAGAGGTATAGAGAGAGTTCGAACCTTACTTCCCCTCCTAGTAAAACCTAGCACGACTCTGATATTAGATGAACCCTCTCTCCCACCGCACTCCCCCTACTTTTCCGAACCCATTACGGGCGGCAGCTCCTCCGAAAACCCGTCCCCAGGCTTCTTCGGCGCCAGCAGCCGCTCCCACGCCTCGTCGTACATCTTGCCATACCCCTTCCCACCTTCCTGCACAAGATACCCCTCAAGCTCACTCTCGCCTCTCGTCTTACGCCAAAGCTCAAACGACCCAGTAAACTTCCCACTCTCCAAGTCCCCGGCATACTCCCTCGAACCTCTAATGACGCACTTCAGTTCGTCATAAATGCCCCCATTTCTATTATTCCTCCTCCGCTCCAGCAAGTCCACCCACGCGCGGATACTCTCAACTTCCCGCTTGATATAGCCAGAGTCGCGCTGAGCGCGGCCCAGTAGACGGGAGACTTCGTTGAGCGTCACGTCTAGCCTCTCTCGGATCCGCTCTAGCCGGGATTTTTGTGCTTTCTGCACACACGCGAGACAGGAGGTTTCGGCGAGCTTCGCGGGGAGGATGGCTATTGCTTGTTCGGGGACTGGGCAGCCGCCACTGCAGGGGGTTGTTGTTGCGAGGAGGTGGCCGCAGATGAAGGTTGTTGTGTGGCGGATGCACATTTTTTTCCCTTTCCTTTCTTTTGTGTGTGGGTTAATAGTGAAGATATAAATTATTTGATAGATTTGGGAGTTGAGTGCCGTGGAAGGAATGGAAGTAAGTAGGGCCCGGGTTTTGCTGTGGTATTTGTAAAAAGGTGGATATTTGAGTCAAGTTAAGTAAGACTGGTGAGAACAGCGTGGATAGATTGAGCAATTCAACACCCCCTCTCCCCCCTCCACTTGTAACGGGTAGTAGGAAAGATCGCAGTTCCTCTCTCAAAATTAATTATCTTTTTCCTTTTTCCGTTGGATGGATGAAAAGCTGTAGTTTGATATTGCGTGCGTTCTTTCAAGAGGTCTTCCAGGTTTGAATGATCAATGGGTTTCGACGAGGCTGAATCTATGTTGTGTCGACGACTGGCGCGAAGAGCCTTGAAAAGAAAAATATTTTTATTGGCCGATAGTATCGGGTATGAAAGTCAGCACCATTTCCTCCCATATTTTTCCCGGAGTAGGAAGCTTGAATAGTTTTTCCGTCCCCGCATTTCCTCCGAAGTGAGTGAGTGAGACTTGAACATGTTTGGGGATATATATGTTTTTTTGTGCCTATGATGACAGTGTTAGTAGGGCCAGGTGCCGCAGCTAAACCGGCCCGGGTGGGCTGCGCCTGAATCAGCTGCAGCTGCGAAGTCCTGGCTTATCCACTGGTGGGCCACCCCTTCAACGTTCAAGGATTAGAATAGATCGCCCGTGGCTTGCGACCTTGTCTTCCCCCACTTCCTCCCGAAATAACTTCAGGATCCATGTTCTCCGGGTTAGAGGGAGGTCGTTGTGAGATAAACGTTTGCATTTCGTGCTTCTTTCGAGCCGGGCTCGTGGCGTTTTAACTACTGGGAGCTGCTGTATTCATTTATTACCGCAGCTTCGCTTGTCGCGAAATGTTTCGCTGTAGACCTAAGTTGCAGCCTTTTTGGGGAGGCCCAGCAGATAGGTTTCTGTATGCTTTGTGGTTTGGAGCCAGTGGGGTAATCGTGCCAAGGTTGTGGCGGAGCCACAACCCACACTTGCTCGCTTGCTCGCAACCATGGGCACTCTCAAGAGAGTGCCCCTCAGCTCAACGAAAGAAATCAGCTCAATGAAAGATTTTCCTCTACCAAAACACCAGACCCCTGTTTCCTCCACCCCATGTTGCCCAAAATGTCTGAAAACTATACCGACATTGAGGCAAGAATTCAGGCTGCCTGTTTAAAGCTTTCAGAGCTTGAGAAACCGAATATTGCTGCTGTTATTCACGATCGTAGTATGAGATAGGATATTAAGACCACAAAAGATTTACATAAGAAACTAATTACAAGGCCACCCAGCACCATAAACCCTCCTAGCCTTTTTCAAACGAGCATTCCTCTTTCTTATAGTCTGTTTAAACTCGGTAAAAATTTGTTTTTAGGTCTTGTTTTGCTCCTTTAAGAGGGTTTTTTCATATCGCACAAGTTGAAGGCGAGCTTGTTGGACCTTTTTCTCTGTGGTTTCCTCCTCCTGCTTGTCAATCATAGCTCTAGTCTCACTTGTGTAGAGCACACCATCCTTCTGGATTGACTGCCGACTCCGCTTTTGTCGATCAGCTCGTGCTATCTCTGCCACTTGTGTGTACTGTAAATCATCTTGTGCCTGGGCACCCGAATGTGCTTGTGCAAGACTCCCTTTCAAAAAGAAATTTAAAGAGATACAGAAGTTGTCAGAGGTTGGGTCAGCTTGTCATAGGTAGTCTGCATGTCGCTTTAATGAGCAAAAGGTGCGGGAAGTGGGAACAAATTCAGATAAGCGTTGTCAGGAAGGAGTTTGTGGTTGTACATGTTCGGGGGAGGTTGAAGCATACGCGTGATAGGTCGGAAGAGGAGTAGACTCTCAGAGCTTGGATAGGACGATTGAAGGGGAGTAGGGGATAAGGCCGCATTTACGAAAGATGGAGAGAATAGTGGAGTGCTTGAAGGCTTGCACCCGAATTGAGTCAATAGCTGCTAAGAACTCTATCTTGTTGAAGTCTGAACAGCCAGTTTGAGTAGCCTGCTCTACTGCCTCTGCGTGAAAGTGCTTGAGTGGTTGGAAAACCACTACATCCAATGGCTGAAGCAAGTGCGTGCTGTGAGGAGGAAGGCAGAACGGAATAATTTTGTTCTCATCACAATAGTCAATAAACTCCTTCGTACAGTGCAAACCATATCCATCCAATAGCAAAAGCCGGTAAGCTCCCACCTGTCTCTGAGAGGAAAACTTGTGAAAGTAATGAAGCCAATGTAGAGATAGACGGTCATTTGAATACCCAGTCTCCGATACACTAAGAAGGATATCACCATCGAGTTGTGTTTTTGTATACCAATCATTGAGATGGAGTGCCCCTGGGAGAATTAACATTGGTGGAAGAACCTCGCCATCACCGCTAATAGTCTCACAAGAAGTTATGAGTTCTCAATTAGTACTGGAGGACGCAAGATAGGATATCCTGTCAGGATCTAAGGTAATTGTCCACTGATTCTTCCTCATCCCGATGCGGAAGCCTGTCTCGTCGAAGTTGTAAATATCAGATGATACAATTCCTTTCTCCTCACAAATCGACTTGTAGCGCTGAAACCAGTTGAGCAAAACCTCTGGATTATATGGCTTTCGCCGCTCATAATCAAGTGACCTTTGCTTGCGAATATGGAACTCTGGATAGCGTTCCAAGAATCGTGGTGCCCAGGCTAGACCAACCGTTGGCGGAGGGGTGTTCAGAGACTCTGTAGTGGGCTGATAATTCCATTTGAGAATTGCATTAGCACATCCTGTCAGCATCGAAGGCCGAGCAGCCGTGCCAATACTATCGAGCCGCTTAAGGTATAGGCCAGCTAATTCCTCAGCTTCAGACAAGCGTTTATTTCCAACTACCCTTTGAGACCTAGATGGTTGCCCAGCTGCTCGTGCTCTTAAACGTTGTTCTGGGATACTATACTCGCGAGCGATAGCGGCGATATTCGGTTTTTCAAGCTCTGAAAGCTTTAAACAGGCAGCCTGAATTCTTGCCTCAATGTCGGTATAGGTTTCAGACATTTTGGGCAACATGGGGTGGAGGAAACAGGGGTCTGGTGTTTTGGTAGAGGAAAATCTTTCGTTGAGATGATTTCTTTCGTTGAGCTCAGGGGCACTCTCTTGAGAGTGCCCATGGTCGCGAGCAAGCGAGCAAGCGTGGGTTGTGGCTCCGCCACAACCTTGGCACGATTAGGGAGATTCAGACAGCTTCGGATTACGATAACTTATTGGACTCTGCAGTTTTCATCAAGTGCATGGGAATAGCGTAAACCTAACCTGTTCTCAGTGATTAACAAGGGATGAATGAAGTTGCGGATAAAAAGGTAACTTTTGTGTCGGAATTGTTGTCGTGCTTTTTTGTCCCTTTATGTCTTCTTTTTAAAAAGGGTAAAAATAACAATAGAGCTACAATAGCAAATCGTACGGGTTTGTACTCGAGTACACGGTTAACAGGGGGGATTTTGGTGAGAATTGCCCAAAATGGCGTCTGATCACCTCAATGTTCGGGTATGGTACTTGTACTTGGGTGTGAGGGTAAGTGATCGGAAAAAAAGTGGTTGATGCCACAGCAGCCGTTTTCCGATCACTTTTTGCTCCATGCTAGTACTTCTTGCCTGGGACGAGTATGATATCATACTGTAGATTTCGATCGATAATGAACTTGCCTGGGCTAGGGTTACTATGACGGATGAAATCTTGGCGCCCACAAATCCTCAACTATTTTTTTCGGAGCACAAGAAGAACAAACTCAATTCACCATCAGAAATCGCGGAGCATAGCTCAAAATGCCCGGGCGTGTGAAACTTACCTCCGGCGTGCCGGTTGAGGCACTCCCTTCTATAGAGCCACCCATGACAAGAGGTCCCGTTCCTGTAGCCAAGGGCCCTGGAAAACGCTCAGCATCCTCTTCGCCTCCGGACTCCAAATCAGCAAAGAAAACCGCGGAGATAGCTAGCATTGAGCTAGTGCCATCACCGAAACCAGTACCGAAGCGAGCGTCGGAGAAGAAAGCTACTAGCAAACCTCGAGAAAAGAGTACCCCGGCCATGTCAACCATTGAAATTCTAGGTCAAGAAGCTAACCTTGTCTTCCAGAATTCCCCTGCACCGAACCAGGCTGTGGCAAGTACTTCACCCGCCCCTGTCGCCTCACGGAGCATCTACGAAGTCACACTGGCGAACGACCATTCCAATGCTTGGTTGAGGGGTGTAATATGTCCTTCCTCAGGGAATCACATCTTAAAGCGCACTCCCGAGCCAAGCATCTGCAGGACAAGCGCTACGTATGCACGTTTGCCATTCCCGAAGGGGAGGAAGGTCGCCTTGGAAATTTTGGATTCAAGAGGGTTGCAGGACAAGGCGGGGAGTTGGTCGATGGTGGAAGAGAGTGCGGGGCTAAGTTTACTACGAATCAGCATCTTAAGAGGCATCTGAAAAGCCATCAAAAGGCTCTGCCGCATGTTGTGGGTTTCTCCTTTAGTACTCGCGGTGTCGAAGCCTTTTTTAAAAAGACTGCTATTGCATACTGCCACCAAAATTTGGCCTTTTTGCTAGGATTTCAGCCGTATGCAATAGCAATCTTTTTTAAAAACGCTTCGACACCGCGAGTCGGTTTTGCTGATGGAAATTGGACTGATAAGTGTTGCATAGTGTGTGGATTATCCCCCTTGTAATGAAGGTTTCCGCAAACGTGGGCCGCTGGCAAGACACATCCGAGAAGTCCACCGCGGGCTGCCCCCGTGGGCATGCCCTCACAAAGGCGCCGATGGCTCTACGCAACATTGCTCATTCGCCGGCGACACAAAACGAAAGCTAGAGAGCCATATTGCGTCCCAGCACAGTGGCATGCCCAAACTACGATTCTGGTGTGAAATTTGCCAGAAGAACCCCGGCCCACCTCCCCTAGAGGATATATCTACAGACGACACAGTCTTCCCTGTCCAACGCACAGTTATACCAGACACAACCTCTTTCAAATCTTACAGCGAGCTCCGTGCACACACCAAGACAGCTCATCCGCCAATCTGCCCACACTGCTCCTACCGGCCACCTAGCCATAAAGCTTTAAAACTACATACACACAATAAACACGATGTACCCCTCGATAAGCGCAGAACACATATCTGCGAGATATGTGGACAGGGCTTGACCAAGCCCCAGTACGTCAAAACCCACATTAGGATCGTGCACAAAGGATACCGCCCATTCGTTTGCCCCCACTGTCCGAGGGATTATCAATACAAAGCCCCGCTTCAGAAACACATTGCCCGGGCACACAACCCAAATCCAGAGATTACGTACGGGGAGAGAAAACCTAGGAGGCCTAGAGCATTGATTAGGAGGTTGGGGCTTATCGAGAAATTAAGTGGCTATGGCTACGAGAATTCTGGTAGGAATATCGCATGCGTTGTGGATGGGTGTCGGTGGAGGTATGCTAGATTTTATGATTTGAGGAATCATCTAGGGAGTGCGAATGGCCATGGATTTAGACCGGAGCAGGTTGATGAGTTGATGCTTGAACTAGAACAGAACGGGTCAGGTGAGGATGACGCGATGGATGATGATGACGAGAGCGGGAGTGAGTGGGAGAATAAAAAAGATGAGGATAATGAGGAGGGCTGGAGCGAGATTGAGAGCGGGAGCGAAAGCGAGGAGTGGGAGCTTAGTGATGAGGATGATGAGTGTTAGTGGGGCATGTGCTAGTAGATATGCTTGGCCATAGGTGGGTTGGGTTAGACTAGATTCATTAGATTTCCGCCTCTAGAATGGACTATCATGGTCTGAAATTTCCGCCTGTGGGAAAGCGACCTAGTGGCTGTACTCGTAGGGTACAGCTTGTCATTAGATTCTTTATGGTACCGGGTTCTACGGATTGCTTTTGCCAAGCTAAGGTGATCATATCCCCAATTAAGCACAAGATACTGTAGATACTCGTAGAGAAGCACTAATTCCTACTGGCACAATGGGCTGGATCTCACTAGCTGATAGAGACTTGGCGGCGGGCACATCTAGAGTCTTTTTGCAGCCTAGCATGCATATATAATACCAAGCATTATACTATATCACCTAGACCTTTAATTTAACTCTAGGACAAGAGCAAATTCAGCGAATTTGACCTCAACAGCCTCAAGAACCCCCAGACCTTAGCGGAAGAGGCACCTCGACGTCCTAGCGTATGGTCCAATTGTTTGAGTTCTCACTGTGTAAGGGTGTGGTACCGTATTATGGCGATGGTTCCCTTGGGTTTCCTCCATCACTTTGCTTGAACGGAGGCTCATTAGGATGTGATTTACTGGATTGGATTGCTGGTTCGACGCTCGCTCATCCTTCCCGTGTTTCACCCGAGGCCCACCCATCGTCCACGCAGTTTCGGTCCCCCCCCCAACCCATTTACCGGGACTCCCAAGTAGGCCTACGAATCAATTGTGTTCGGAGCGTGATGCATAAGTACTAGCACTTCACTGTGCGGCTGAATGGAGGTACTCGACCAATGTGAACATTTCCGAAATGCAAGATTTGACCGACCGGATCACAAAGTTGGAAACGGTTAATGTTTTCTGTGGTAAAACTACAGTATGTACAGTACAGTACCCCAGGTTGGCAACATTCTGACTGTCTTCGAGTCTTTCAATACCGCCATAGAGGACAAGTGGGGAAAGAGTGCGGAAAGGAGTGTTTGCGAGCAACCAATGATGGAATCAACCATCTCCGCGCATGGGTAAAATTGGTCTTGGGGTATCATATATACGCTTGTTGGGAGATTTTTGCTATATGGCCTTAGGCCGGCGGATCAACAGATCATCTCCGAATTCGGTTTCCACGACAGCTACGTTGAGGAAGAGCTGACGAGAGAGCCGGGCGATATGGAGACAAGGCTTACTACTACCGTACAATTATCTAAAAGGCACTAATCCCTTGGGTGATCTGAGACAGTAAAATTCGCAGCCGGGTACACCCCATCCCGTTTTGGAAGAATCCCAGTATTGTGATTTGTTGGAAATTGGTGATTGCTATGGTGTTGAGTCACTTTGGGGTTTAAAACCCAGATATTCAGACCTGGATATAGCTAAGTCCTGACTGATCTGGAGCAAGTGGGTCTGGCTGCGAATTTTACTGTTTCAGACCTCCAAGGATACGACCGAGCCAGAGGCCCAGAGTTATGTTGAGTACCAAGAAAGACTCCCGTCTCACCAGAACAATAAGGCTCAATGGAGGGCCTGGAGGAAGTTTAGTCAATTCTCCCTGTTCTTTTGACTGCGTTTGGCATTAATAGAGGTGTTTTTGGAAACTGAAAGGGGACTTGGAATAATTGCCGTCGTTGGTTTAAGATAAGCACATGAGTTCATTCAGGCCGCCTATTATTCTCCCGTTTACTTTCTTCTTTTGTTGTTATCTTATTAGGGGGTCCCGCAAAGCGGGGCGGGAAGCCGAACACGCGAACCCCACCATCCCCAACGGGCCCCGCGCTGTCTCTAATCTCCGGATTCAGCCACAATAATTCCCCAGAAGAATAGCCCTTTCCTAACTTGTCAAACTAAACCTATCCTGGGCTGACGGGTTGACTCCCGCTGATAATCCGATGTCATGGTGAATTTCACGGGGTTCCTACATTACCCTCTCAGGTTCGCCAGAGCATGGGATACGACAGGACAATACTATCCGCAAGGGGAATCTTTTCGACGTGGTAAGGTAGCCATGATTGTTTACGGCGCTACTCGCAAACGCATGACGTTTGTGAACACAACTGCTATTGCATACGGGCAAAAAATCGGCCGGAGCCTCATGGTTTTGGTGTATGCAATAGCAGTTGTGTTCACAAACGTCATGCGTTTGCGAGTAGTAGCGGCATGCATGGTGGTGCCGATACTACACTCAGTCCTCGATTGGGAATTGAAGAATTGGTAAGTAACCTACCCAAAACAGGTCGACAGGGGCTCTTGTGCGGAGGTCGATAAGATAGAGCCTCCTGCAATGCATGGTAGCCTGAGAACCCTCGAGGCTGAGATGCTCACATACTCGAGTAGAGTCAATTCTCCCACACGCCTTGTTTCCCGACCCGAGGAGGTATGATAGAGACATTGTGCCGCTGGGTTGGGAGAGCCTTTTGTTCATGCGAAGGGGCGTTGCACACGCTAAAATCTTGTCAAACAATAGGGATGAGCGCCTCGAACCCTGCGCAGTGTAGGATCATACTGGTAACTCCAAAAGTGAGGAGGTCAGTGCCTACCTGCACCACCATGCATCTCTTCTCACTTGTGGGGAGGCAACACAGCAGGGTTCGCTCAATTGCTCTGAGAAGGCTGGCGCAACAGGGGCAGCAGGGTTATAGATAAACACCGCCGCAGCTTCCTATAGAGTACCCACCTCGCTAGCTCCCGTTTCTCGAAGTGTCATTGTACCAGCTACCGGTATCGCGCCTATGTGAGTCAAGGAGTTGTGTTATAAATACTCCCTGGAAGGCAGCTTTCGTGAATGGATTTTGGAAACACTCCAGCTCGGAAAAATTGACCCTAGCATACATACATCCCATATAAACACGCAAGCAGAACGAATCCATCTCCAAGATGAGCAAACTGATAGGAACCTCCCCCAGCCTACCGCTCGGCGCACAGAGCCTAATCGGGGCGCTGGGTATCACTACGCTCATCTTCGAACGCCTACCTGGTTACGACCGAGTGCGGCGTGTAATGCGCGCCCTGGGAATAGACATGAACACCGCAGCAGGAGCAGTGATGGTATCGACCGCGCTAATAACTTGCTACAACCTCGGTTACTCCACCATCTCCGCGTTGATAGACAAGTACTACAGCACCTCCGTGAGGATAAACTCCGAGGACACGCTCTTCCGGGATTTCTTCATTTGGCTGTCTGAAGAGCAAACCGCAGACCTGGCCCTGAGCCGTATCCTCAACGCGAAGAAAGTCGCCGGCGACCCAGCCAACGCCGGTGACGGCGACAGTGGCCGCCATATGGACCAAGAGTACTTCCACGGCCGCGAGCGCCCCTGTGGAAAACAAGTCTACCGGGTTCAGTACCTCCCGGCAGCCGGGTCGAGGTACTTCCTCCACTACCGGGGGCACAAGATCAGGATAGTAATGGAAGAGGTTAAAGAGGGCATAACGATGCACGGCCTGCCACACCGGAGGATTGTCTGGCTGCGCTCGTATGGACGGGATCCGGCTGTCCTGAAAGAGCTGCTAGAGGAGGTTCTGCGGAAAAGCAATGCCCGTGACCAGGGGAGGACCATCGTTTTTCATGCGAATATGAGCCCCCATGGTATTCCGCCGCGCTGGGAGAGGGCGCTCTCTAGGCCGAATCGGTCCATGGAGACGGTGGTGCTGGAAAGGGAGCAGAAGGATTTGATTATAAGAGATATTGAGGAGTACATATTACCGGCTACGGCGAAGTGGTATGCCAATCGGGGGCTGCCGTACCGGAGGGGTTATTTGCTTTATGGCCCGCCAGGTATATTCCCACGCTAACTCGATTACCTGAGACTGATTCCTCATGCTAACGTGCATCTGCAGGAACCGGAAAAACAAGTCTAAGCATGGCCCTGGCTGGCCTCTTCAACCTCGAAGTCTACGCCCTCTCCCTCTCCGCCGGGAGTATCACGGACGATACATTGGCGTCGCTCTTCGCCGGGTTGCCGAGTAGATGCATAGTCCTCCTTGAAGACGTCGATGCTTCAAGCGTGAAACGCATCCCAGACGCGCCCACTGACCTCTCCCCCCCTCCCTCCCTCCTACGCCGCCCCCTCTCGGCACCTCCTCCCCCCTCCTCCACAAAGGCCAACGTCTCCTTCAGCGGCCTCCTAAACGCCATTGACGGCGCCGCCTCGCGCGAAGGGCGCATCCTGATAATGACCACGAACCACCGCGAACGACTAGACCCAGCACTTATACGCCCCGGCCGTGTGGATCTGCAGATCTCCTTCAAGTGCGCTTCGCGCGGCGTCATCGAGTCGCTGTTCTTGAATCTTTACGATGTGGATACGGGCGATCGGGAGGCGCTTAGGATTCCGGAGGGGTTTCCCACCGGAGACAATCTTTTGGAGCTGGCGAGGGAGTTTGGTCGGGTATTGCCGGAGGGCGTGTTCACGCCGGCAGAGATTCAGGGGTTGTTGTTGATGCATAAGAAGGATCCGATGGCAGCGGTTGGGGCTGCCGGGGAGTGGGCGAAGGAGAAACGGGCCGAGAAGGGGGCAGAGAAGGAGGTGGAGAAGGGGGCGGAGAAGGAGGCGGAGAAGGAGGTTAATGGGATTACACCCAGCCAAGATAAAGGAGTAATGGAGGAAGTTGTCCTGCCAAATGGCGTTGAGAAAAACCCCTAGTCATCATACATCACTCGGATGGGGCAAAGTGGGGGAATTTCTAACCCCGGGGGAGGGGAGAAGGGGACTGGAAAGATATAAGTCTAGTAGAATGTGGATTTCCTATTGCCTAGGTTCGCAGTTATACCGTCTATCGTAGAACCCATTGTGGACTATGTACGTACGCATTCCTACATATTATTACAAATAAATAAATAAAATTTTTACCACGCTTCTGTGCGGAACCCGCAGCCACCATTTCCTTCCTTAGATGGGGCGTAATTTCCCCCCCCTTCCTTAGATCACCGCCCTCCGTTCTTTCCTCTAGATAATTAATAAATCTCTCCCCCCCCTCTCACACCTCCATGCCTAACATATTCCACTCCTTCTCAGTCCCGAGTAGTTTCCCCCAAGTATTTAATTAATAGAGAGGTAGCCAACCCGGCCCCAGCTTTTCGGGGATATGATACACGACCGCGCACCGGACATGCACTAGTACTAGCGCCGCCTCCATCCCGTAACTTGAGAGAAAAACTTGAGAACTTGTAATATAGTATAGTACTTCGGGGATTCATTCGGCCCCCTCCGGAGTATGCGCCCAAACAACTTTCTGCCCGGAGGTATATCCTTCGCCAAGACATCCGGGGATCCCCTACCGTAAGCTTTGTACGAGTATATTTTACTAGAATGGGATGTTACGCTTGCATGGTTAAAAAGCAGCGAATTTGGTATGTGGGGAACTAGTTGGGCATGATGGATAACTTGCCCGATTCACAGTATCACGCCCTGCTAGTTAAAATCTACGAAACTTGGGAGCTGTACCTCTGTATTGGGGGGGTATTCGGCATTAGTCATTATGCTGTCGTGCGCAGGTTGGTGCGAGTATTGCGAGGTTCTGTGGGATGTGCTGTACTGTGGTTCGTGGCTTTCGGCTTCGTTGGGGGGGGGGGGGGATGTATATATCATACCAGTCCCTGCGAGGGCTGGGTGGAGTATGGTAAGGCACGATAGGAACGCAACTGAGACTTTTCCCCCTCAATATTCCTTCCGAGCCGTTGGCTGGAGGTACTGCGGCGGTGGTATTATACGAACTTGGTGACGAAAAGAAATCAACCCCGCGCCCGGGTTTTTACAACATTATTATACAAAATGTGCGAGTTCAGCTAAACATCACAAACGTGGACAATACCGGAAATTATGTTCCATTCCTGAAAAAGTGTAATGAAATCAAATGAAGGGGGATCGTAGAATTTGACACGTAAAATTGGCAATATTTTCTGTCCTGTTGATGATTGGCTGTAGCTAGTAAGTCAGTTAGACAATTGTGCTCGCCAGGCAGAAATCCCATGTGTGCGGTACTATCATATCGCACAAACTGACTGACTGTCTTGGCAGTGTTCCCAAGCTTCCTCTCTTGGGACTCTGGTATGTACAGTACTAGTACTGTGCTCGGAACTCCTAACAGATGTAGAGTACAGGTATCACACTACGCTGCACAGTGCTCGTGGGTGCTCTGCATTTCTACAGTTTGTTATATATATAAAAAAACTCATGATAGTGCTAAATATCGTTCGAGTGCAAGTGTATCCCGTACATAGGGATGGTTGAGTTCATCCTCATCCTCAAGGGTATTGATGAGGAAGTGATAGCCACATAGGTAGCTAATCCAGGATTTTTAGGGGGTGTGTGCGAAGCCCTGCGGTGGCTCCTACGGTAATGGTAGATTAGCTGCCGGTGGGGTGGAGGGGATAAGGTGAAAGCCAACTTGCTGACACCAAGAGTTGCACGTGCGAAATTTTCGAAAGTCCCGTGCCTGTAGTGGTAAACGTTTGTATTATGTAACACATGAGCGGGTGTGCATGTGTACGGCCATCTGCAGGTGAAGGCTTGCATGGCCCACGTGAGTTACGGCACTGAAGAATTTTGAGAGGTGAAGTTGGCTGGAACGCACTGTGCCAAGGCAGCTGTTCAACGAAGGTATCATAGTGATGGTCAACAGGAATGGAGGGCACAGCGCACCTGACGGGCACCAGCGGTAGCCGCTGGTGCGAGAGGACTCTCTAGGCCGTAACTGAGGGAAAGGGTGCCTCGGTATATCAAATTTTGAGGGTAGGTATCAATGCTCGAGTACCAGTATGTCTCATGCAAGTGTAGTGCGCTGCCGGTTTGATACTGGTCCTGCTCCAACAACACCACAGCTCGATTTCGGCCATTCACAATACCAACCTTCCATCCGCAGACCACACTGCGACTACCTGAACAAAATCCAAACGTGTCAGAACGCCGCAGTCCTCTCCAAATAAGGTACATAATATGTATTCCTTGCTCCACCCCATCCAAGGGCTGAGCCTGTAGCTTGTTGTCTCGTATATCTGAGAAGGGGAACTGCAGACTCACGGTAATCCGTCGCTCTCACACCATGTTTGGGCTCCACTGTTTGGTATTCTGTGTTTGATCAGATGTAGGCAGGATAGCGACGATTTTTGCTCAAAGGGTTTGGTAACGTGAATTGAGGGTGGGTGAGTTGAGTCGGGCGGGAGGCTGCTTTTGGAGTATGGGGTATGATAGGAAGTGAGTTGCCGGTGGGGAGTTGTGCATCCGGTTGGAGGGCTGGAGGTTTGGTGTGGGTTTGCGGGACGAACCTCACGCTCTTGGAGTTCTGCGGAGGTTTAGTACGGCCCTCGTGGCACGGGATACCGCTATGGTTAGGCTATGATCACACCTGCTAGAATCGTATCTAGTGGCACATCGCTTCCGCAGCTACCGTATGTCGGGAGCCTAAGCCCGGAGATGGGGTACCAGTATGCTAAGTACCAATATAAATGTTATACCCAGTCAACCCACAGAACCCCAAATCAGTGCTAGTATCTCGTTGTTTCGGGTGCCGGCAAATCCTTGGAGAGTACTTGAGATCTTCCTCATGATCCAATCATGTGGGGTTGACAGGTACCGTATTTCTCAGATAGTACTCGAACATTGTCTACACCTTCTGGGTACCCAGTCTCCCAGACCACATCCACCGACATACTCGTGCCACCCAACATAATTCTAGCAATTATCCCGATCAATGATAGGCCATTTCTGGTATTAGTGAGAGTGGAGATTGCGTTCTGGCTGCTTGTACTCCTACTGCAAGTCGCTGGGATATGGGAAACACCATCCGGTGCTGCGGAGGGCTTCCCTCGCACTGGTTCCTTGGCCAAACTAGCTCCCTGGTCAATATACTGTACTCAAAACGGAGGGCTCTTGGTACGGTTAATGGTAATTGAGTTTGAGCGAGTTGGCGACGGCTGACATACCGAAAGAACTCGGATACCAGTGCCGGTAGAAGACAAAGGTGCCAGGAGTTCCCTTTCCCGGATACGCGAGGGAAAGCACTCCAAATTCAGCCCTCGGTTAAGACAAAGGAATCGACACAGCGCCTTAGCGGGAGAGGCAAATATTCTCATCGAATCCATACGATAGGGTAATTGGAGAGCTTGCTGACCACCACCTCTTGGCTGATTGGTTAACACCAGCGATGATTGGGTGGAGGGCACCTAATGTCTCCGGCACTTATGTCTGTACGGTCACCGGCATACGAGCTTACCACTTCCTTTTATCGCCAGAGGATTAGATTCGTGTCTACTCTTGTGTATCCTGTTTAAACATCACAATATCTACAAAGGAGGAGATGGCGGCACGGGGCGGAATACCCTCGGTGTTTTCTGCAGCTATCTCTGCACTCCCCCGTTCATACCCCGTTCATCCGGCTTTCACCAAACTGTGCCTTTATCCGAACGGGCCGAGCATTGATCCGGGTGTGTGCGTTCGTTTCGGCACCGATCTGATTGGCGACCCGGTTGCATACAGAACTTATCAAAGCTCAAGTGCCGTACTACCATGAGGTCGTTTCTGGAATAAAGTTGGCAAATATGATGTTGGTTTGATCGGGTAGGACAAGCTTTACAGTGAGGAGAAACGGAAATAGCCCGAGCATTTTGTGGGGAAAAAAAAAACGGCCACCCTGAGACAGTGGAAAAAGGAAAGGGAGAGGGAAAAGTGCGGTAGGGAAAAGGATATGATGAAAGGGAAGAAGCATACCGGTGACCTCGCCAAACCAATTGGTGAAGGTTCAACTTGACGGTGAAAGAGGGTGCTGTATTAAACCGATACACAGGGAATTACTTACACGGCACGGGTGAAGCGGTTTTCGAGTGAGCCAAATACGGTACGTATCATGACCTCAAGTACCGATTCTCAGTGGATAGGCAGCATGCGAGACATGGATACAAATTTTTCAGGCCTAAAGGACATGCTCTTTGCGGGCAATTTCTGTGAGGGGAATAACTGCATTACACGGCCTTGCCGCCGCTCCCATCATAGCACTGCCAGCCGATATTCGGCAGGAACATGGTCCTTGATCGATTGCCCAGGCAAATCCGGGGCATGCGACCCGATGGCCCAAGCTGTCGGAGGTCATTCGCCCTCTGGGATGGAGTGGAGAAAGGGTCCACAATAGGGCTGTTGATTGGGCAGAAGAACGCATGTGCAGCAAAGAGATTATCAGATTTAGATAAGATTTTACTATTATTTTCCTAGTCCACGAGGGATTTAAATGTATCGTGCTAGTCTTGGAAGTCTTCATCTCTGTGACTTTTCTGTGGCGGCTTTTTTTTCTTTCTTTCTTTCTCCCTTCTATTTCATTCCCTTCCCCTTCCCTTCTCTTTGTCGTACTGCCGGAGGCTGAAAGCCTGTCCCCGTCTCACGCATACAGACAGACCGGTATCGTGCTCATCCGCTGCTTGACGCTAGCTTCTACCCTTCAGACGACAACCCTCACCCTTCCCTCTCTCTTTTAACCTTCATAACCCCTTCCCCTCCCCCTTTACCTTCCTTTCTCTCTTCCACCGAATCTGAGAACTTCAACGCATTCCTCAAACACCGTCCTTCAATAGATACCGACATGCTTAGATCGGCTCTACGATCGTCATGTCGCTATGGCGGCTCCTCGCTTGCCCTCGGCTCGTCGAGGTCCCTTACTACAGCTTCCCTGGCCAAAAGGTTGATCCCCCAGGCCACAGTCACTCGCAGGCCGGGCAGTTTGGCCGCTTACAAGGGGTGTCTAAATCTGGTTTCAAGAAATAATTCTACCGATGCTTCGAGTAAAGGAGTGGTATGGCGTTTCCAGAACATACAAACTGGTTCCCCTTCCTTGTTACATGCTTGACAAACACCCAATTTTGGCAAACTCCTATCGTGGGGCTGCAGAACTAAGCTAACTTCTCATCCCTCTTCTACAATAGGAACCGAGTGACTCTTTCCTCCAGGGCAATACTGCTAATTACATTGACGAAATGTACCTTTCATGGAAAAGGGACCCGTCGAGCGTTCACATTTCTTGGCAGGTGTATTTCAGGAATATGGAGGGGGATGGCCCTCCTTCACAGGCGTTCCAGGCACCTCCGACGCTTGTTCCTACCCCCACCGGCGGTGTTCCCTCTCTCGTACCCGGTGCACACCTTGGCGGAAATACTGATGTCACCAAACATTTAAAGGTGCAACTTCTCGTACGTGCCTATCAAGTTCGTGGTCACCATAAAGCAAATATCGACCCCCTCGGTATCCGTTCAGGTGCAAATCTTGGTGGAACATCGAAGCCCAGAGAGCTTGACCTTGATCACTACCAATTCACTGAGAAGGACCTTGACGATGAGTACACCCTTGGTCCTGGTATTCTTCCGAGGTTTGCTGTCGATGGGAAGGAGAAGATGACATTGAGGGAGATCATTTCTGCTTGCGAAAAGACCTATTGTGGCTCCTATGGTATTGAGTATGTTCACATTGCGGACCGCGACCAGTGCGATTGGATCCGTGAGCGTGTCGAAATCCCTACTCCTTGGGAATACGACACCCACGAGAAGCGTCGTATTCTGGACCGCTTGATCTGGTCTAGCTCCTTTGAGAGCTTCTTGTCGAGCAAGTACCCGAACGACAAGAGATTTGGCCTTGAAGGGTGCGAGGCTCTAGTGCCAGGCATGAAGGCCCTTATTGATAGGTCGGTTGATCGTGGGGTCGGGGACATCATCATTGGGATGCCCCATCGTGGTCGCCTTAATGTCCTCTCTAATGTTGTCCGAAAACCGAACGAGAGTATTTTTAGCGAGTTCGGAGGCACTGCCGAGCCAAGCGATGAGGGCTCTGGGGACGTCAAGTACCATCTGGGGATGAATTTCGAGCGTCCCACACCTTCTGGGAAACGGGTACAGTTGTCCCTGGTCGCTAACCCTTCACACTTGGAAGCGGAGGACCCTGTCGTCCTCGGTAAGACTCGCGCGATTCAGCACTTCAACAATGACGAGAAGAGTCACAATAGTGCTATGGGTGTGTTGGTACACGGAGATGCGGCCTTCGCTGCGCAAGGTATTGTATACGAGACAATGGGCTTTCACGCCCTTCCCGCTTATTCCACCGGTGGAACCATCCACCTGATTGTCAATAACCAGATTGGTTTCACCACCGATCCTCGCTTTGCTAGGTCTACGCCATACTGTTCGGATATCGCAAAGTCAATTGACGCACCAATTTTCCACGTAAACGCTGATGATGTCGAGGCTGTCAACTTTGTTTGTGAGCTCGCCTCTGATTGGAGGGCTCAGTTCAAGCGCGATGTAGTTATCGACATGGTTTGCTACAGAAAATATGGTCACAATGAGACAGATCAGCCTAGTTTTACTCAACCACTCATGTATAGAAAGATTGCCGAGAAACAGCATGCTTTAGATCGCTACATCGCTCGGCTTCTAGAGGAGGGAACTTTTACTGAAAACGATATTCAAGAGCATAAGGGCTGGTGAGAAGGCGATCCTCCCGAACCGTGCAAGGGTCCAGCTGACATGAAACGCAGGGTATGGTCTATGCTGGAAGACAGTTTCGCCAAGTCCAGAGTCTACCAACCAACTGCGAGAGAATGGTTGACTTCCGCTTGGAACGGTTCGTTTGCAATCAAGATATCCGAGAACGATGAGCAAGTACTGAGTAGAATCACAGGCTTTAAAACTCCAAAGGAATTGTCAACGGAGATCTTGCCTCATCTCCCCACAGCTATCGAAGAGAGCCAACTGAAGCACATTGGTGACGTCATCGGTACCATTCCAGAGGGGTTTAGCGTCCACAAAAACCTAAGTCGTATCCTTTCCAACCGTAAGAAAGTTGTTGATGAAGGCACCGGTATCGACTGGTCCACAGCAGAGGCCCTTGCCTTTGGTAGTTTGTTAATGGAAGGGCAGCATGTTCGTGTCAGTGGTCAAGATGTCGAGCGTGGGACCTTCTCCCAGAGACATGCTGTTCTGCACGATCAGGAGGACGAGAACACCTATACCCCCCTTCAACATTTGAGCGACACCCAAGAAAGCTTTGTCATTTCAAACTCTTCTCTTAGTGAATTCGGAGTGTAAGTTTCGGCTTGCTGCTCTTCTTGAAGGTTATACAGAGTTGATGATATTATAGTCTCGGGTTCGAGTATGGTTATTCCTTGTCATCACCAGATGCCCTTGTTATCTGGGAGGCTCAATTCGGCGACTTTGCAAACAACGCGCAATGTATCATTGATCAGTTTATTGCCTCCGGGGAGTCAAAATGGCTTCAGCGTACCGGCATTGTGATGTCTCTCCCTCATGGATACGACGGACAAGGCCCTGAACATTCCTCGGGGAGACTGGAGAGATACCTGCAGCTGTGCAACGAAGACCCCAGGGAATTCCCGTGCCCCGAAAAATTGAACCGTCAACACCAAGACTGCAACATGCAAGTTACCTACATGACCAGCCCTTCTAATTTGTTTCATGTTTTGAGAAGACAGATGAAGCGTCAATTCCGAAAGCGTAAGATTTCGCCGCTAATATACCTAGTCTGTTACTAACGATTACGTATAGCACTCATAATATTCTTCAGCAAATCGCTCTTGAGACATCCCATTGCTCGTTCCGAACTATCCGAGTTTACAGGCGATTCCCACTTCCGATGGTTTATCCCAGAGACCGACCATGGCAAAGGCATCAAGGACCCCGTGGAGTGCAAACGTCTACTTTTCTGTGCTGGCCAGGTTTATGCCGCCCTTGTGAAGCAGCGTGCCGCCGACGGAGTCGACGATGTCGCTATCGCTCGTATCGAGCAGCTTCACCCCTTCCCTTGGGCCCAGATTCGCGACGAGCTTGAGAAATACCCCAATCTTGAGGAGATTATTTGGACACAAGAAGAACCTCTCAATGCAGGTGCCTGGACCTATGTGCAGCCCAGATTGGAAACCATCCTCCGTCAAACTGAAAACCACAGTGCAAAGCACGTCAAGTACGCTGGTAGAGCCCCAAGCGCCAGTGTTGCGACTGGAATGAAGTCAACTCATTTGGTAAGTACCTATAAGGTCCACCGCATCCTTGATTGCTTTTCTAACAACCCGAACAGAAGGAAGAACAAGCATTAGTCAACGACGCTTTAGGCATTAACCCCCATTAAAATCGATCTCATTTTTTTATATTCCTTTCCAAAAATTCGCATAAACGTTTACCTAGAAACGGGACTACCCACGACATAAATAAATAAAGGGGGCGGAAGACCCGGTGGGAAGTGCAGGCAGTGGACTAATGGCGGGCTGTGTTTTGAAATTATTTTATCCCTTTTGTTTCGCCCTTCCCTCAATCAATCCCTCAGAGTTTTCTCCGAGTTTTCTTTGAGGGTGTCGTTTTGTTGCCCGGAAAGTAAAAGCCCCATTGTCATTTCTTTTTGCACTTTTTCCGCGTTACTACCATCATCGCACAATTTTTTTCACCTCTTTTGTTCGGCTATCATTTTATCATCGGTGTTGTGAACTTGCTTTGTTTTATTACTTCTCATCTCATTAACTTGACCTCAATTTTACCTACCCAGATGCTATATTTTTGTTTTTCGCACTTCGTGAGAGGAGAACGGACAGGAAAGGCGAGTAGTAGAGTATACTGCGATCACTACACTATAATTTTTTATTATACCATGGCTTGGCACACATTATATGTACCTCATTAGTAGTTTTTAAGGTATTTCCTGCAAAGTTGCAAGGGGGTTTCTTGCCAATTTGTTAATTCCTGTGCCGTATTGGGACGGGAGCATTTTGTGCACTACCTGGGCTCCGAGCGTGCCCCCTGCAGAGCTGGAAAGGGGAGTTTCTCACCAATTCCCGTCAACCCTTGCACGGAGATGGGTGCGCACCTGAGGTTTAGATGCTAGCCAGTAATTTGTCCCAGGCCTTTATTTTGCCAAAAACCGGAGGAAGACTTTCTTCTACGCGTACACAATGCAGGCTGGGAGGGATCTAGGGACATTATCATTACCTTGGATCTTTACCCGAGGGCGCTTCTATCAAGCTAGAAGTTTGGATACAAGGAGTGTACTGTTTCACTGTTTCTTGGGGAGGGTTTGGCTGAGGTGTGGTCGAGCATCTTCCTTTCGCCCGGCACAAGTCTGCCCAGACGAGGGGCATTTCAGGTTCCTCTGTTATTACCAGCACTGTTGGGCTCGATGGATCGAATCATCGCTTGCAGGCCTCTTGGGATGTTTAGTTTGCTATGGCATTTGCAGGTGTTTGGTTGTCGAGTGTGTGATATTAGCGGGCGGGAAGGGGTAGGCCTCGGGAAAGTAAAGTCTTGCAGAGGGTTTGAAGGGTAGGGTAGGAGTGGTGATGGCTAAGGAATTACTCAATAATAATATATCATTTAAGCGTTGGGCTCTTCGATTGCTGTAATCGTCTTGGAGGAAGACAGAAGTTGGGCTTTGGAGACCTATTTATGAGGGCGGAGCATTAGATACTGGTATATGATACTGTTATATGCAGGCTCAGCATTTTTCATCCCAGTTTGTTCTCTTCTCTCTCTTGCGCAGCCAGGAAGGATAGGACAACACTTTAGTGTGGAAAGATATATAATATACTATTACCCGTACTGCTCGTACCAGTATCATACCCGCCGTCTCAGGCACCTCCCGCTTTCGCAAACCTTAATCTATCCTTGAGTCGGTCAAATAAGCGCTCATCCATAACTATGACAGGTACTTGTACTCTCCATCTGTGATAATAGGCTACCGGTACTGTACCCTGTCCTATTCACTCCGAATGGACAAACATGAAAAGTCTTGGCTTCCCCGGTCTTTGACATCACCTTCTTATCAGATCCTTCCTAACGCCTGAGACGCAGGGATCAGATCTTATCAAACGGCGGGTTAGCCTGTCATACTTGCGTCATGTTCAGGACTCGCTCATTCATCTCAGGCATCCAGATTCCCTTCTCCCTTTTTTCCCCTTTTCTCCCATCCACAGGAAATCAACCACAAAAATGGACTCGGCACCAGTTCTCACGGCCTTGTGCGCCTTAAGTTCTACCGTTATTCGCGTTGGGAGTTATGTGTTTTTGCGTTGGGTTTGTCGACAATTCCGAGCTAGCTGGTAGTAGGGCTGGGGTTAGTGCTAGTGCTAATGATAAATATTTGGGTGTTGCAGATACCCGGGCATGTAAGTTCTGACCGGCCTGCAGATGGAGGGGTGGAGTGCGATTGACAAGAAATAGGTTTTCCCCACAGTAATATTCACCGCGTACGGTATTTATGCGCCCCTTTTCGCTATTTTGTATTTGGGCAAGCCGTCCTACGACGTAATAGCCAGCTCCTCCGAAATCAGCATTTCGCAGCTGGCCGACCACGATGCCGAAACGACATCAGAACAAACACCGGAAAAGGCCACCGCAATCGAAGCTACCGAAACAACCGTCTTTCGAAAGCGCCAACCTCACCCCCTCAAACACCTCCTCTGGGGCACACCGTCCGTCTCTAGGAAGCTAAGTCTAGCAACGTTTGCGATAAATACGCTGCTTGCTGCTGCGACATGGGATCTAACCTTTCGAACAACATACTTCTACCCGAGCAAAGATCTCAGCTTTGCCCGCGTCGGTCACGTTGGTCCTGATTCTGCGAAGCTCCTGTTGCGAGAACCAGACTCCACCCGCTACCCACTCTCAGTATGGTATTCGCACGACAAAGTCCCCACGATTGACTTGCATCTCGTCGACACGATCCCCACCCCGTCTGAAGAAACGGATTTTACGAAGACGCTAACGCTGCATCACTTGACGCCGGAGACGAAGTATCGGTGGTATACTAGTTCGAATCATTCCGGGACTTTCACTACGGCGCCGCGAAAGGGTGAAGCGCCGAGGGGGGGCAAGTTTACCTTTTTTACGACGAGCTGCATCAAGACGAATTTTCCGTACGATGTTACAAGTCATCCATTGGCGGTAAAGGGTTTTAGGGATTTGAGTGGGTGGGCGGAAAAGTTAGAGGCGAGGTTTATGTTGTTTTTGGGAGACTTTATCTATATTGATGTCCCGAGGAGGCCGGGGTTTGATAAGGAGAGCTATAGACAGTAAGTTTTATCCCCGTCCTGTGTTTCTGCAATAGCCAAAGGTCACGGCACCAATACCCCCAGACAATACCGCCAGGTCTACGCCTCCCCAGACTGGCCTTCGGCAGGGGCCAACCTCCCATGGATTCACGTAATTGACGACCACGAAATTTCCAACGATTGGTCTTCAAACACTACGGGCGTTTACCCCGCGGCGATAGACCCCTTCAACATCTATCAACATTCTGTCAACCCCCCTCCTGTCCGTCCGGCTGGTGACCCCTACTACACCTTCGACTATGGTTCCGCGGCTAGCTTCTTCATGCTTGACACACGCACCTACCGCTCTCCCGTCCACCTCCCTGACGGCCCGGAAAAATCCATGCTTGGCGCACGTCAAAAGGCAGATCTCCTGCGCTGGCTGTCTCAAGGCAGCGAGTGGAAAATAATCGCCAGCAGCGTCCCCTTTACTAAAAATTGGCGTTTGAACGGTCGGGACACATGGCTCGGATACCTTCACGAACGCCGGGAACTCCTCGAACAAATGTGGAAAGTCGGTGGCGGGCGAGTAGTCATCCTTTCCGGCGACCGCCATGAATTCGCCGCAACGGCTTTCCCCCCACCGCCGGATTCCGGGTACTCAATCGCTAGCACTGTTCACGAATTCTCATGCTCTCCATTGAATCAGTTCTATTTGCCGGTTAGGACATATAGGCAGCTCGACAACGAGGATTTGCTGATCAAGTATGTTCCTGACGGAAATAGAAAGTTTGGAGCTATTACGGTGGATACGACGAACGGAGCGCAAGGTGTTTTGAAGTATAGGCTTGTGGTTGATGGGAATGAGGAGTGGAGTTGGGTGCTTACTGCGCCGAGGGCTGTGGAGGGGAGGAGGAAGTAGTGGAGTTGAGGAATATAAGGCAAAAGGGGGTATTTTGGGGGGTTGGCCTACTCTTAGATAGATTATTGGAGGACTGGATAATGTCTCTTTTCTTTTATTAGTCCTAGCTTTGCCTCGGTTATTGGATGGCACAGTAGTTGGTTGCGTTGTTGTGCATCTGTTTTCCCGAGAACCAATTGGATAATAGTGGAGCATCGGTATTCGTGCTTGAGCACAATCCTTTACGGTTACTGGAGCCTCTAGCGACCAAATCGCTAAGACGGACCATCGTAAGCTGGGTAAACTCGAACCACCGCTATTCATGGTAGCCACAGTTTCTCTTAAGGCCTAATCCCGTGGTAAATGCGCGTTCCATAAATAGTAGCCACCATAGTTAATAACGGTAGTCTATGCAAGAAAGAGATTGCAACGAAAATACAAAAACCAATTGAATAACACCCTCCGCTCCAGCGCTCAGCCTCTCCCGAGAGTAGGTGAACCCTGCCTATGAAAGAAGTCGATCTGGAGATGACGAAGTGAGCGTCTGCAGGCACCGTCCCCAGCGATCTGCGAAAGTGACGATAGCAACGAAGGCCGACTCCCATAGAGAATTTCCGAACGAGAAAAAGGAAACTCGTATCTATCTATCCATTAATAGGGCGAAAGGGGTTCATCATCATCCGGTATTGTATTCTTCTTGGTCCCTAGTCTACCGGACCGCTGGGAGTCGTAGTCGCGGGGTCATGATGGATGCTATATAGTCTACTGCATGTAGGCGGCCTCTTGCGGGGAACCGCACGGTCATCAATCCAAAAACCAACCCGAAAATTTTCTCACCCGGGCACAGTCGTCCGGGTGGCCGTCCAATAGCTACGACAACATGTCACAGCAGATAACTTAAAACAAGGAAATCCGTTCATGAATAGTCACTGCTTCTCACTCGGTGAATCTTGTGGGTTGATTTGATGCGTCTGCTGCTGTGGTGGTGCGGACCGCCACTGTATATACTGTACCACTACAGTACTACTAGAATGCAATAAACCCACTGCACAGGTATACACCTATTACCAAAAACGCCGATGCTAACGAAAGTGTGATAGTACCTTCTCTCTCACGTGGATGTACTACGTAAGTTACTATGATGCTGTCCCCGTGAAAGCGGATATAAATCACCCACCGTCTATCGAAAATGTAATACCAAATAATATTATAATAGATGTGGGAAATATCCCCAAGGGGGATAGGATAGGATAGGATATATTCCCGTTGGTGATGATAGCGCTATTATGTGAAGGGGAAATTTTAAAGATATCGTAGAGGTCGGATTTTGGGGTGTTTGGATGGGGGGGGGCCGGGTTGGAGTGGAGTTATGTTCTACATTCTCCCCTTCCTGTTCTCCTCCTCCTCCTCCTCCATGTTTTTTCAGCAGTGAAGAGCAGCGTAGAAGTCTGGGTGCATAGTGCATACAGCCTCTACAGGTATTGAGATTCAGTGCCTACCCTTTTATACCATTCCAACCTGGGGGCTCCGATGCGGGGATGATCAGCATGTGGCCCTGGGAGCGGCAGGCTCAATGTTGAGTTTCCGCCTTTCTAAACTCTTATACCAGAACTATTTTCCAATCCCCGCTCCCCCAACATCTAGTAGTATATTACAACTTGTGTTGGTAGGTATTGTGTGCACCCCAACCCCCCCCCCCACCAGAACACCCGCCAGCAGGCACCATTCTACTACCAAGGAGGGCAGGTGGACATCTCAAGCAGGATTCATAGTAGCCAAATACAACATCATAGCATGATATGACTAGAACACTTTTGAGGTCCAGGTCTATACTATAGATGTGGATGGAAGCTCTTCTGCCATACTTAAAAATATATATAAAAGAGAGCTTGTAGGAGGGGCAGAAATTTTACATGAGGCCTTCAAAATATATTTTCCTAATTTGTAGTAACCCTTCACTGGCAAAAATAGTGATATGATAAGAGAACCAACCAGTTTAGTACAGACTTTACAGGATGAGATGAAAATGCAAGCCACTAACATGGCTGTAAAAGAAAGTTGAAATAGTATTACTCTCAAGCTGAAAATAGTGAAATATTCAGCCTGTGATAATAATAATCAGACTAATACAATAATACAGAATGGTGGTAAACAACTCAAGCTCATTGGAGAATACCAAATGGTAACTCACTTTCAGGCACCCTATTACATCAGCAAAAAGGTGGCCTGCGTCAGATCCAGTAGTGTTGCGTCCTGACTCTCCCAGCCTGGACCCTGCGTCCTGTGCGTCCTGTGCGTCCTGTACCAATACGCCACATCTTGTTGCGTCAGGTGCGTCCGGAGACCCTTGCCTGCACTGGGTTCCGTCTGGACACATCCAACTAAGCAACCCTACCTCCTGACTTAAACCTCAACACCATCGCACATCAGGATTCACAACTACCCCTGATTCTCCTTTCAGCCGTCTTTTTCTTCTTGCCCAGATGTGATCAAGGAGTATTTCTTGGCAAAGAAAATATGGTTAGTTCTGGCGCCTGGTGAGAAACCCATCATACCCTTAATCTTAAATATGCGCTAAAGACCCCAAGTCACACTGGTACTCAGAGTTCTATTTTCAGAA